>ERZ1034687.316-NODE-316-length-31283-cov-10.624664_pt1 | contig 31283 bp, 19 predicted proteins | sample MGYA00520704_ERZ1034687 | MGnify/ENA primary metagenome ERZ1034687 (study PRJEB33766, sample SAMN09781762) | gut metagenome | biome: gut microbiome | host: Homo sapiens | place: Madagascar | study: EMG produced TPA metagenomics assembly of the PRJNA485056 data... | reverse complement strand
ATTAATCTAAAAATATAGAAACATGATAAAACTAAAGTACATATTTACATCAGCGCTGCTCGTGGCAGCTGCCAGTGCCAGTCAGGCAGTCAGCAGTCAGCAGATGCAGAAGCAAATAGACAAGGATGCCCCTGCATACACCATACAGGGCAAGGACTCCATCTGCCAGATATTCATCTATTCGCCAGCACCCAACCAGGGCTTGCATCTGGCTTATTTCACCGACGATGAGCGTTGGGTAGATGTAGGACAGCTCTGCGCCAGCGACTACGGTCCGTGGGGAGCTGAAAAGAAGATGTATAACCCCTTCGTGGTAAAAGCTAACGACGGCACATGGCGCGCACTTTGGAGCGTGAACCAGCATGCACCGCAGTTTGCCGTAGCCTATTCTGAAGACCTCATCACCTGGCGCCCGCAGGATTATCCCATCATCCGCGAAAAGGGCGTGAAGGATGTGGCTGCCTATCAGATGGATGACGGCAACTTCGACATCTATCTCAAGACATCCAAAGGCAAGCGATACGTACAGGCAAGCAACGATTTCCGTACCTTCAAGGAAGATACGCTGGAGGCTTCAGCTGATGAGATACTCTGGCAGCGCGACACCGCAACCATAGGCGGAAAACTCTTCCAGGGCTGCGATTTCGAGGTGCCGGCCGTGCATCTCAACTACATCCGTTCCTGGTTCCACGCCCTCTCTGAAGAGGCAAAACTCAACGCCCAGCCGATGCCGAAGACCAATGCCGACCTCGCAGCTTATGCCAAGGACAATCACATCGACCTGCCGAAAGATTCGGAAATCCCTGCCAACCTCAGCATCAATCCACAGAAATCCCACCGCATCTCCAACAAGCTGATGGGTATCTTCTTCGAAGACATCAGCCGCGCTGCCGACGGAGGACTCTCTGCAGAAATGTTGCAGAACGGCGACTTTGAGTATAACAAGGAAGACCACCGCCACCAGTGGAACGCCACCACGGCATGGGTGAGGGTAGAGAAATCGGGCATCGCCACCGAAAACGGGGTGAGCCAGAACAATCCTCATTACGCCGTTCTGGGCGCTACACCTATTTATAATATAGGCTGGGACGGCATCGCCATCCGTCGCGGAGCTGCCGTTGAGGGCAAGGAGGGTAAGCATCAGCCAGCCATTTACGAGGTGAGCCTGCACGCCCGCTGCATTGATGCCAAGAAGAAAGACGTCACCCTGGCGCTCGTAAACCAGGAGGGATTGCCTGTATGCCAGACCAAGATCAAGGTGCAGGGCGCAGACTGGAAGGAATATAAGGCGCAGCTCATCGTGACCGATAAATATGAGGGCGAACTCGCCAGTGAAGCCACCACCAAGGAGGGCAAACTGGGCAAGAACATCCGGTTCGCCATCTTGCCTAAGGGCGAGCAGAAAGTGGCGGTAGATTTGGTAAGTCTCAAGCCACAAGATACTTACAAGGGTCATGGACTGCGTAAAGACCTTGCCGAAGCCATTGCCGACCTGAAGCCTCGCTTCGTGCGCTTCCCGGGCGGCTGCATGCTCCACGGTCAGGGGCTCAAGAACATTTACCACTGGAAGGAGAGCGTGGGTCCGCAGAAAGATCGCAAGCCAGCCTACAACATCTGGGGATACCATCAGACCCGCCAGCTGGGTTTCTATGAGTATTTCCAGTGGTGCGAGGATATGGGAGCCGAGCCGCTGCCTGTATTGGCGGCAGGTGTTCCTTGTCAGAACTCTGTGGCAGATGAGCGCGGAGTGGCTGGTCAGCAGGGCGGAATCCCGATGAGCGAGATGCCGCAGTATATTCAGGACGTGCTAGACCTGGTTGAATGGGCGAATGGCGACCCTGCCACCTCTAAGTGGGCTAAGATGAGAGCCGATGCGGGTCATCCGGCTCCTTTCAACCTCAAGATGATAGGCATCGGCAACGAAGACCTCATCTCTACCGATTTCGAGCAGCGCTACCTGATGATCTGCAAGGCAGTGAAGCAGAAGTATCCTCAGCTCGAGGTGGTAGGTACCGTAGGTCCGTTCCACTTCCCGTCTTCCGATTATATTGAGGGTTGGAAGATTGCCCGCGAAAACAAGCGCTGGATTGATGCCGTAGACGAGCATTATTATGAGCAGCCGGGCTGGTTCCTGAACCATCAGGATTATTACGACCATTACGACCGCAAGGCTCCTAAGGTTTATCTGGGCGAATATGCATCTCGCGGTGCCAATGCGGCAGACAATGCGCTGGCTGAGGGCATCCACCTCTGCAATGTGGAGCGCAACGGCGATGTGGTAGAAATGACCTCCTATGCTCCTCTCTTGTGTAAGGACGGATACAGCAACTGGCAGCCGGACATGATTTACTTTGATAATAATAATGTACGCGCGAGCGAGAGCTACAAGATGCAGAAGATGTTCGGTCAGCATGCCGGTGACCTCTACATTTCATCCGTGCTCAGTCTGCCGGATGCGCTGAAGAAATATGTGGGCACCAGTGTGATGAAGGATTCTAAATCGGGCAAAACCTGGCTTAAAGTGGTGAATGCCTTGCCTCGCACGCTGAAACTCTCGGTTTCTGGCTTGGGAAACATGCAGGTAACCATCGCAGGCAGAAGCGCTCAGGTTTTCGAACTTTAGCTTTCTTCAGAAGATGTTTTCGGATAGAAACGGATAGAACCAATAATGGCTCAGATTATTCATTTTGAGTAAAATAGAATGGAGAAATAGGATATTAAAATGTTCTTTTTCTCCATTTTTTATGTTTTACAGCATAAAATATGGCCAAAAATTTGGTAGTTAATAATTTTTTTTATTATTTTGCACCCTGAAAATGAAGTTTTAAGTAATTTATATAAAATCAAATTTTAGAGAGAAAATGAAAAAGTTAGTATTAATGTTTGCTGCTGCCGTAATGGCAGTATCTGCATCTGCTCAGACTACACAGGAGAGCAAGTTCTTTGACAATTGGTATCTTGGTGTAAACGTTGGAGCTGCTACAAAGACTACTCACAATGCATGGTTCAAGAACGTGAATCCTTCAGTAGGTGTACGTCTCGGAAAGTGGTTTACTCCAGTTTGGGGTGCTGCTGTAGAGGCTGACCTCTATGCTCGTAACCGCAACCTGCCTTTTACACATAAGACTTTGGTTCGTGGTGCAAGCGGTAAGTTCATCGGTACTATCAATGCAACAAACCTCTTCTTGGGTTACAAGGGTGAGCCACGTAAATTCGAAATCATCCCATTGGCAGGCATTGGTGGTTACCACTCTTTCAACCTTCATAATGGCAACCTCAATGCCCTCACAGCTAACGCAGGTGTTGACTTCGCATTCAACCTTGGCGCAAACAAGGCTTGGCAGGTATATGTAGAGCCATCTATGAATTGGTTCCTTCACGACAACAAGAGTGCTTGCAATGGTTGCCAGTTTGATGTTAACAAGTCTGCTTTCCAGGTTAAGGTGGGTGTTAACTACAAGTTCAAGGGTTCTAACAACTCTCACAACTTCACTATCGTAACTCCACGCGACCAGAACGAGATTGATGGTTTGAATGGTCAGATCAACAACCTCCGCAACGACTTGAATAGCAAGGATTCTGAACTCGCAGCTAAGGACAAGCAGATCAAGGATCTCCAGAATGCGCTCAATGAGTGCCAGAAGGCTCCTAAGTATGTAAAGCCAGCTACTGCTACCAATTTGCAGCCAACAGTATTGTTTACTGTAGGTAAGTCAAAAGTAGAGCGTAGCCAGATGCCAAACATCGAGATGATTGCTCAGTATATGAAGAATCATCCAAATGCTAAGGTTGAAATTAAGGGTTATGCATCTCCAGAGGGTTCTAAGGAACTTAACCAGAAACTTTCTGAGGCTCGTGCCAATGCTGTAAAGAACATTCTCGTTAAGACTTACAAGATTAGCGCAAATCGTCTTCAGGCTAAGGGTATGGGTGCTACTGACAAGCTCTTCAAGCAGGTTGAGTTCAACCGTGTTGCTACATTCAATGATAACAATGCAGCTGAATAAAGAAATAAGTAGTTTCAGATATTTGGTCTTGTGACCAGGTCCTCCTAAACTTCGGTTTAGGAGGATTTTTTTTCTTCTTACCTTTCTTACATGTCTGGCCGCCTCGCTTTATACTTTTTCGTCAGGTTATCTTAATAAGATAAGAGTTCAGTGTGGTTAATAAGCTCTTTCTTGTTTTTTTGCACAAAATCAGCAGAAATGAGTATCTATCGTGATAAATTGTAAGCATTTTATTTGTTTTTCTAACAAAAAAACGAAGTTTTCTGAAATTTTATACGAAATTAGTTGGCTATTACATAAATTCTCTGTATCTTTGCAGGCAAATTATAACAAATGGGCTCGAAAGAGCCCTTTTAAGCAAGGAAATAAAAGAAAAAAAAGATATGAAACATCCATTAAGAAGTAGCGTCTGCACTGAAGGCAGAAGAATGGCAGGTGCCCGTGCACTCTGGGTAGCTGCAGGTATGAAACATGAGCAGTTTGGTAAACCAATTATTGCCATTGTCAATAGTTTTACACAGTTTGTGCCAGGTCATACTCATCTTCATGAAATCGGTCAGATCGTCAAGAAGGAAATTGAGGCTCTGGGCTGCTATGCAGCTGAATTCAATACCATCGCAGTTGACGATGGCATCGCTATGGGTCACGATGGTATGCTTTACTCTTTGCCTAGCCGTGACATCATCGCAGACTCCGTGGAATATATGGTCAATGCACACAAGGCTGATGCCATGATTTGCATCTCCAATTGTGACAAGGTGACTCCAGGTATGTTGATGGCTTCCATGCGATTGAACATTCCTACCGTCTTCTGTTCTGGTGGTCCTATGGAGGCTGGTAGATGGAAGGGCGAGAATGCCGACTTGATTACCGCTATGATTAAGGGTGCTGATACCAGCGTGTCTGACGAGGAAATGAAGCAGATAGAGCAGTGCGCTTGCCCTGGTTGTGGTAGTTGCTCTGGTATGTTTACCGCCAACTCCATGAACTCTTTGACCGAGGCTATCGGCTTGAGCCTTCCTGGCAATGGTACCATCCTTGCCACTCACAAGAACCGCATCCAACTCTTCAAGGATGCCGCTCGTCAGATCGTAAAGAATGCTTATGCTTATTATGAGGATGGTGATGAGAGCGTATTGCCACGCAACATCGCTACTCGTGACGCTTTCCTCAACGCCATGACCCTAGACATCGCTATGGGTGGAAGTACCAATACGGTACTTCATCTCTTGGCTGTGGCTCAGGAGGCTGATGCCGACTTCAAGATGGAGGACATTGACCAGTTGAGCCGTAAGGTGCCTTGCCTCTGCAAGTTGGCTCCTAATACTCAGAAGTATAGTGTACAGGAGTGCAACCGTGCTGGTGGTATCATGGGTATCTTGAACGAACTCAACAAGGGTGGCTTGATCAATGGCAATGTGATGCGTGTGGATGGCAAGACATTGGCTGAGCAAATGAAGAAATATGACATCACAGGTGCTGAGGTTGACCCAGAGGCTGACAGAATCTATCACTCAGCTCCAGGTCGCAAGTTCTCTACCCAGATGGGTAGCCAGGATGCACAGTGGGAGAGTCTCGATACCGATCGTGAGAATGGTTGTATCCGTGACTTGGAACACGCTTATACCAAGGATGGTGGTCTCGCCGTTCTCTTCGGAAATATCGCGCAGAATGGTTGTGTAGTAAAGACAGCCGGTGTCGATCCAGTGCTTTGGCACTTCGAGGGTCCAGCTGTTTGCTTCGACTCCCAGGAGGATGCTTGCGAGGGAATCCTCGGTGGCAAGGTGAACTCAGGTGATTGCGTTGTCATCACCCACGAGGGTCCTAAGGGTGGTCCTGGTATGCAGGAGATGCTTTACCCTACCTCTTATATCAAGAGCCGTCACCTCGGCAAGGAGTGTGCGCTCATCACCGATGGTCGTTTCTCTGGCGGTACATCCGGTTTGAGTATCGGTCATATCTCTCCTGAGGCTGCCGCAGGTGGTAACATCGGAAAGATCAAGGATGGCGACATCATCGTTATCGATATTCCTAGCCGCAGCATCAACGTGAAGTTGAGCGATGAGGAGTTGGCTGCTCGTCCACAACAGCCTTTGAGGCGCAACCGTGTGGTAAGCAAGGCTTTGCGTGCTTACGCTCAGAGTGTTAGTTCTGCCGATAAGGGTGGTGTCAGAATCATCGACTAATGATAAATGAAAGCCATCGGCAGTCTTGTTGATGGCTTCAATATATTTTTGTTTTTGAATTATCAGTTGAATTCTGCCATTTTTATGGAATGGCAGCTCATTGAAAAATAGTAATTTAATAATGGCAAAAGAAGTAATATCAGGAGCTGAAGCATTGATGCGCTCCTTGCAAGCTGAGGGTGTGAAGACCATCTTCGGCTATCCGGGCGGTAGCATCATGCCAGTGTTTGATGCACTGTATGGTTACACGAGAGGGGATAATAAGGTGTTTGATCACATCTTGGTACGTCACGAGCAGGCTGCTGCTCACGCTGCACAGGGCTATGCCCGAGTCAGTGGCGAAGTGGGCGTGACACTCGTGACCAGTGGTCCTGGAGCTACCAATACTTTGACAGGTATCGCCGATGCCATGATGGATTCTACACCTATCGTGGTCATCGCTGGTCAGGTGGGAGTGGGTGCCTTGGGTACCGATGCATTCCAAGAGGTTGACCTCGTGGGCGTTACCCAACCGATCTCAAAATGGTCTTATCAGATTCGTCGTCCTGAGGATGTGGCGTGGGCTGTGAGCCGTGCCTTCTATATTGCACGTAGTGGTCGCCCAGGTCCTGTTGTCCTCGACTTCACCAAGAATGCCCAGGTGGCTACTTGTGAGTACGAGCCAGTGAAGTGCGAGAAGGTGACTTCTTACAATCCTTATCCTAAGATAGACGAGAAGGCGGTGGAGGAAGCTGCCGAACTCATCAATAATGCCAAGAAGCCTTTCGCCCTCGTGGGTCACGGTGTGGAATTGGGCAATGCTCACAACGAGTTGATCGAGTTCTTGGAGAAAGCTGACATCCCTGCTGGTCGTACCTTGCTCGGTCTTTCAGCCTTGCCAAGCGACCATCCGCTCAACATGGGTATGCTCGGTATGCATGGTTCATACGCTACCAACATGAAGACCCAGGAGTGTGATGTGCTCATCGCCATCGGTATGCGATTCAGCGACCGTATCACGGGCGTTCCTTCTAAATATGCTAAGCAGGCGAAGATTATCCATCTCGACATCGACTCTGCGGAAATCAACAAGGTCATCAAGACCGATGTTGCCGTAGTAGGCGATTGCAAGCAGAGTTTGCCTGCCATCACTCGCTTGTTGAACAAGAATGTTCATCGTGAGTGGAGAGATTCCTTCGAGGACTATCGCAAGCAGGAGCAAGAGAAGGTGATTGAGAAGGACATCCATCCTACAGAGGGACCTCTCTTGATGGGTGAGGTGACCAATGTGGTGACGGAAGTTACTCATAATGAGGCTGTTCTCGTCAACGATGTCGGTCAGAACCAGATGATTAGTAGCCGTTACTTCAAGTTTACCAAGAAACTCTCCATTGTGACCAGTGGTGGTTTCGGAACCATGGGCTTCGGACTCCCTGCTGCCATCGGTGCCACTTTCGGTGCGCCAGACAGAACTATATGTTGCTTCTTCGGAGATGGCGGTTTCCAGATGAACATCCAGGAGTTGGGTACCATCATGGAGCAGCAAGCACCAGTCAAGATGATTCTCTTGAACAACAACTACCTCGGCAATGTGCGCCAGTGGCAAGATTTGATGTTTGGCGGTCGCCGTTCTTTCACCCACATGATGAACCCTCATTATGCCGAGATTGCCAAGGCATACGGCATTCCTTACGACGTGGTCATCGACCGCAAGGACTTGAAGGCGAAAGTGGAGAAGATGATTGCCACCAAGGGTCCTTACCTCTTGGAGTGCGCCATCAAGGAAGACGAGGACATCGTGCCTATGACCTTGCCTGGCAAGAGTGTGGATGAGATGCAACTGGAACTTAACTACTAGGTTCTCGATGCCTATATATATAATAAGGTGTAACATTCATTTGAGAAAGGAAATTCAAAATGGACAACAATAACGACAAAAAATTATATACTTTACTTGTCTATTCAGAGAACATCGCTGGTATCTTGAATCAGATTACTGCCGTCTTCACTCGCAGACAAGTGAACATCGAGAGCTTGAACGTATCTGCTAGCAGCATCAAGAACATCCACAAATATACCATCACGGTGTGGAGCGATGCCGAGCAGATTGAGAAAATCAACAAGGCGATAGAGAAGAAAATCGACGTAGTGAAGAGCGATTACTACACGGACGACCAAATCTTCATCCATGAGGTGGCTCTCTTCAAGATTTCTACTCCTATCTTGTTGGAGAACCCAGAGGTTTCTCGCACCATCCGCAAGCATGATGCTCGTATGATGGAGGTGAACCCAACCTATAGCACGGTGCTCTTGGCAGGCTTGACAGAGGACATCGCAGACCTCTTCCATCAGTTGAACAGCTTCGACTGCCTCTTGCAATACACCCGAAGCGGTCGTATTGCCGTGACAAGAAGCTTTGATGAGCCAATCTCTGATTATCTCAAGCAGAACGAAGAAGAATAACGTTTTTACCAAAATATTACAAAAGCGTGGTAATGCTGTTACCAGAGTTTGGTAATGGTGTTACCACGCTTTGGTAAAGAGGGTACCAAAGTTAGGTAAAGGGGGTACAAAAGTTAGGTAATGAAGGGTAAAAGCTATTTGATATATGATGATCAACCTATATAATAATGTACGAGTATGAAACCAGAACTTTTAAGCAAAGTAGGAAGGTATGAGTTCCTGTCGGAACCCTTCCATTGTGATTTCGATAGCCGCTTGTTTATGGGGCATTTGGGTAATCATCTCTTGAATGCCGCCGATTTCCATAGCAACGACCGTGGTTATGGCATGAATGAGCTGATGCCTCGCCATCGTACTTGGGTGCTCAGTCGCCTCGCCATCGAGATGAACGAGATGCCGAAGTCGTATGACAAGTTCTTTGTCGAGACGTGGGTGGAGAACGCCATGAAATATTTCACGGCTCGTGATTTTAAGATTTGTGGAAAAGTGCAAGCGTCAGAATCGTCTTCTGATGCAGACGGCGATTCTTCAGAAGAGAAAGTCTATGGCTACGGCAAGAGCGTTTGGGCGATGATCGATACAGAGACCCGACAGCCTGTGGATATCTTTTCCATCAATGACGGACTTATCCGAGAGTATATCGAGACAGAGAAGGAATGCCCGATAGCGGCAAGCTCCAGAGTGAAGATGGGGAAGGAGGCGAAGTTGGTGCGCTCTATCGACACCTATTATAATGATGTCGATGTGAATGGTCATATCAACTCCGTGAAATACATCGAACATATTCTCGACCTCTTTGACATCGATTATTTCAAATCGCATTTCTTGCAAAGATTTGAGATTGCCTACGTCGCCGAGAGCCATCAAGGCGACAGACTCAACTTCTATATGGAAGAGACAAATGATGCAGAATATTGCATAAAGATAACAAAAACGTGCAAAAATAATGCTGAAGAAGTAGAAGTTGTAAGAAGTAAGGCTAAATTTGTTAAAAAGTGAAAGAAAAATTTGGTAGTTTCATGTTGATTTATTACCTTTGCATCCGAATAAGAAAATAAACCCAGAGCCGCCTTCTTGTATAGGGGGTGGACGGATCAAACAGGCATTCTTTGGATAAGAAATAGCTCGCATCCGTATGGACAAGTATAACCCGCGGCTCCACAACGGCAAGCCGCACAAATTTTAATTAATTATGGCAGAAATGAATTTCGGTGGCGTAATTGAGACAGTTGTCACCAGTCATGAATTTTCATTGGAGAAAGCACGTGAAGTATTGAAGAACGAAACTATCGCAGTTATCGGTTATGGTATCCAGGGTCCTGGTCAGGCTTGTAACCTTCGCGATAATGGTTTCAACGTCATCGTCGGACAGCGTCAGGGTAAGACCTACGAGAAGTGTTTGAAGGATGGCTGGGTACCAGGCAAGACTTTGTTCTCTATCGAGGAAGCTGCTGAGAAGGGTACTATCATCTGTATGTTGCTTTCTGATGCCGGTCAGATTGCTTGCTGGCCAAAAATTAAGCCACACCTCACAGCAGGTAAGACTTTGTATTATTCACATGGTTTCGCTATCAACTGGAGCGATCGCACAGGCGTAGTTCCACCTAAGGATATTGATGTTATCATGGTTGCACCTAAGGGTTCTGGTACTTCTCTCCGCACTATGTTCTGCGAGGGTCGTGGTTTGAACTGCTCTTACGCTGTTTACCAGGATGCATCTGGCAAGGCAGAGGAAAAGACTATTGCCTTCGGTATCGGTATCGGGGCTGGTTACTTGTTCAAGACTACATTCCAGCGTGAGGCTACATCAGACCTTACTGGTGAGCGTGGCTCATTGATGGGTGCTATCGAGGGTCTTTTGGAGGCTCAGTATGATGTACTTCGTGAGAATGGTCACTCACCATCTGAGGCTTTCAACGAGACTGTTGAGGAGCTCACACAGAGCCTTGGCCCTCTCTTCGGTGCTAAGGGTATGGATTGGATGTATGCTAACTGTTCTACAACAGCTCAGCGTGGTGCTCTTGATTGGGCTCCTCGTTTCCGTGAGGCTATCAAGCCTGTTATGGAGTGGTTGTATTACTCTGTTAAGACTGGTAATGAGGCTCAGATTTCTATCGACAAGAACTCTCAGGCTGATTACCGTGAGAAGTTGAACGCTGAACTCGAGGCTATGCGCAACAAGGAAATGTGGCAGGCTGGTGTTACAGTTCGTAAACTTCGTCCTGAAAATAACTAATTTTTTTCTCGTACATAATGTTGGAAAGGGAATGGTCCGTGAGGGGTCGTTCCCTTTTTCGTGCTGTTTAGTACTTTGCTCAAGTAAATTGTAAACAGTATGCTTGAGGACAAATAAATGTCACACGTCACAGTTGTCACAGTTTTTTTAGTCGAGAGATATTTCTTTCTCCCGACCTTTTTAGAAAAAAGTCCCGACTTTTTTATGAAAACCTCCCGACTTTTTTAGAAAAACCTCCCGAGGAAAAAATAAAAACCTCCCGATGTGTTTTGTAAGACTAAGTTAGTCTTCTGCTAAGGCAAAGAAGTAAGCCCCATCAATGTGAACCTTATTTTCTGCGACTAAAGCCTCCAAGGCATCCGACACTTGTCGGCTTGGCAGTTGGAAATTCTGAAGTTCCGTAACGAAATGTTTCTCACCATCCTTTAGCAAAGCCATGATTTGTTCCATTGCCTTTTCGTACATCTGTTTGCCCACGGAATCATGGTCCTTGTGTTCCAAACAGACATCACATTGATGGCAATCCTCCTGGGTGCTTTCACCAAAATAGCGCAAGAGTTGGCGAGAACGGCAGATGTAATCCGTTGTCGCATAACCTATCATGCTCTCGATGCGCTTCTCAAACTGCTCCTTTCGCTCCTCGTATGCCTCAGGCGTGATGATGACCTTCTCGCCATCTATTCTATCACGCAAATAGGTGATATAAGGTATCTTACGGCGAGGAATGAACTTGATGATATGTCGGGCAGCCAGATTCTTCAAGGCGAAATACACCTGTTGGATGCTCATGCCGGCATGGTGGGCTACCAGCGATTCGTCGATATACACGAAGTCGGTGAAGAGACCGCCATAGATGCGCAGCAGGGTGGTGATGACCTCATCCTCGTTGGCGTGTAAGTTCTCCAACTGATAGAGGTCGTTTCTTTCGAGATTGAACATCAGTCTCGCCTTACCATCCGGATTGTCCTCATAATGGATGTAGCCGCAGCGTTCCAAGATTCTGAGAGCCGCATCCACCTTGGTAGGGAAATACTTATAGATGTAACTGAATTTCTCGATGTCAAACTCGAAGGTCTTGCCACGTCCGCTCTCCACGCCTATTTGGAAGAAGTAGGCGAGGTGCTCGTAGATGTCCTTGATTTGTTCCTTGTCGGGAAAAGTGTCGTCGATGCGTTTCCTCAACTTCCGTTCGTCGGCTGCATCGTAGAGCAAGACGGCATACGCCTTGTTGCCATCTCGTCCGGCACGACCTGCCTCCTGGAAGTATGCCTCCAGCGAGTCGGGACAGTCGATATGGATGACCATACGAACGTCGGGCTTGTCAATGCCCATTCCGAAGGCATTGGTGGCAACCATCACTCTCACCTCATCATCCTGCCACATTTTCTGTCGCTCATCCTTGACCACAGGGTCGAGACCAGCATGATAGAAGGTGGCAGGGATGCCGCTCTTGGAGAGCACTTCCGCCATCTCCTTCGTGCGTTTGCGGCTTCGAGCATAGACGATGGCAGAACCTTCCACACATTGCAGGATGTGAATCATCTCGTTCTGCTTGTCTGACACGGTCCTGACGATATAGGCGAGATTCTTGCGCTCAAAACTCATCTTGAACACGTTCTTCTCGGCAAACTGGAGTTTGTCTTGGATGTCATCCACCACGGCTGGTGTGGCTGTGGCGGTGAGGGCGAGCACAGGCGTGCCCGGCTTCATCTGTCGGATGTCGGCGATTCTCAAGTAGGAGGGACGGAAGTCGTAACCCCACTGACTGATGCAGTGGGCTTCATCTACCGTGATGAAGCTCACCTTCATGTGACGAAGCTTGACTTGGAAAATCTCAGACGAGAGGCGTTCCGGCGACACATACAGTATCTTGACACCACCGAAGATGCAGTTCTCAAGGGTCTGTATGATCTCGCTCCTCGACTTGTCGGCATAGATGGCATCGGCGAGGATACCCCGTTCTCGCAAGTGGAGAACCTGGTCTTTCATCAGGGCGATGAGAGGAGTGATGACGATGCACACACCTTCTTGGGCGAGGGCTGGTACTTGGAAGGTAATCGACTTTCCACCGCCCGTAGGCATCAAGCCGAGGGTATCCTTACCTGCGGCAATGCTCTCGATAATCTCTCTCTGTATGCCGCGGAAGTCAGGATACCCCCAATAGGTTCGCAATATCTCTTGATATTTATCTGCCATCTTTTTTACTCGTTGTTGGGACGAATGTCTTCGATCTGCAGTTGTACCTGATTCTTCTTGAAGATATTGTCCTCTATCGTATAGACGATGTCGAAGCTACGCTTGCTCTTGATGTATCGGGCTGCGGCACTCTGTCCGAAGGCGATACCATTGACCACGTTGCTCGACTTTGAATCCACCAGTTCCAACTTGATGTGCTCTTGCTCCCTGCCCACCACCTTGCTGGTGCCATAGTCATACACTTGGGTGGTGCAGAACACTGGTTTCTGGTTGCACGGACCGAAAGGCGAGAAGCGTTTCAGCTCGTTTTGCAGCGACTTGGTGATGTCCTTGAAGTCGATGACGGCATCGATGTTCAAGAGAGCCTCGGTCTGTTCCGGCACGATATGCTCCTCCACGTACTTCTGGAATCGCTCCCTGAACTCCTTCACCTTGTCCCATCGCAGCGTGAGTCCGGCAGCATAGGTGTGACCACCGAAGTTGACGAGCAAGTCACGGCAACTCTTGATGGCGGAATACACATCAAATCCCGTCACGCTTCGAGCCGAACCCGTAGCCATGTCGCCGTCTCTGGTGAGCACGACGGTAGGACGGAAGTAGATTTCCGTGAGTCGGGAGGCGACGATGCCGATGACACCTTTCTTCCATCCCTCGTCATAGAGCACGATACTGGAGTTGTGCTTCTGGCTCTCCAGTCGCGACACGATGCCGTTGGCTTCCTCGGTCATCTGCTTGTCGATGTCCTTGCGCTGTTCGTTGTATTCATTGATATGTTTCGCCATGCGGATGGCGGTAGGGAAGTCTCTCTCCACCAAGAGGTCAACGCTGAGCTTACCATTCTCCATACGTCCCGATGCGTTGATGCGAGGACCTATCTTGAAGACGATGTCGCTCATTGAGATCTCTCGTCCGTTGAGTCCGCAGATGTCGATGATGGAGCGCAAGCCCACGCTCGGATTGGTGTTGAGCTGCTTCAAGCCATGGAAGGCAAGGATGCGGTTCTCGTCGGTCACCGGAACGATGTCGGCAGCGATGCTTACGGCACAGAAGTCGAGCAGTGGGATGAGTCGGGAGAAAGGAATGTTGTTGTCCTTGGCGAAAGCTTGCATGAACTTGAATCCCACGCCGCATCCACAGAGATGCTTGAATGGGAAGGGGTCGTCGGGTCGCTTAGGGTTGAGGATAGCCACAGCAGGTGGCATCACCTCGTCAGGAACGTGGTGATCACAGATGATGAAGTCTATGCCAAGACTCTTGGCATATTCTATCTCCTTGATGGCCTTGATGCCACAGTCAAGGATGATGATAAGTTTGACACCCGTCTCGTGCGCAAAGTCGATTCCCTTCTTGCTCACTCCATATCCCTCGTCATAGCGGTCGGGGATGTAGTAGTCGATGTTGGAATAGAATTGCTGCAAGAACTTAAAGACCAGAGCAACGGCGGTGCAGCCATCCACATCGTAGTCGCCATAGACCAAGATGCGCTCCTTGCGTCCCATCGCATCATTCAGGCGGTCAACGGCTAGGTCCATGTCCTTCATCAGGAATGGATTGATGAGGTCGGAGAGCTGGGGTCTGAAAAACCGCTTGGCTGCCGACTCGGTCGTGATGCCTCGATGGATGAGAAGCTGTCCAAGGATGGGGCTGATGTTCAGTTTATCGCCCAATTCTTTGGCTGCCTTTGCTTGTTCAGGTGTGGGTGCTTCGTAGTTCCATTTAAAATGCATTTTAATTATTTTTTATTTCTGCCGTCAAAGTTACAAAAATAAAATGACAAATGGGAAGGTTTTCATGTTAAATTACAAAAAAGGCAGCAAACAACGTTGTTTGCTGCCTTTTTGATAGTATTTTTATAAAAATTAGATGCCGAGCTTCTTGCGGATGTCCTTAGGGATGGCATTCTTGTTGACCATGAAGTCCATGGTCTTGTAAGCTACGAAAGCCTTGGTCATATACCATGTGCCCTTGTAGTCGCCATACTCACCCCAAGAGTTCTTCACCATATAGTACTCCTTGCCGTTCTGGTCCTTGGCGATACCATAGATGTGCATACCGTGGTCGTCGGTGGTCTCCCAGTTGTCGAAAGCCTCCTGGCGCATCTGCTGGGTAGGCACTACCTCAGGAGCGTTGACACCGAGTGAGTCAAACTTCTCCTTCTTCTCGTCCTTGGAGAGCTTGAACCAATGGTCGGCGTCTGTGCCTGCCATAGAGCGAACCTTCTTCACGTCGTAAGCGATACCGAGACCCTTGCGAGTGAAACCATCCTCTGTTACGTCGCCACCCCAAGCTACGGTGTAACCATTGTTGACAGCGTTGTCGATAATCTTGCAGAGGTCCTCCATAGGTACGTTGTAGCTCAAAGGCCAGCGCCAGTTGTCCTGTACCTCAACAGCAAACTTGCTCCACATTGGGTGGTGAGTGTAGCTGGTGAAGGTTACGTAGTCGTCGAGGTTCAAGCCGAGACTCTGGCAGAATGTCTGTGGAGTATATTGCTTACCCTGGTATGTGAACTTCTCTGGCACCTTGCCGATGTATGAGTCGATGATACCCTGAAGACCACTCTTCCATGCAGTGGAAATCTTATTAGCCTTGCTGTTGGCAACAGCCTCTACGTATGGAGTCATCACGTCGAAGAACTCGCCGAAGTTAGCCAATGAGTCACCGGTCAATGTACCAGGAGCTGGCATAGCTGTCTCTGGTACGATGCCATAGTGCTGCAAGCAGTAGAGCACATCGTAGGCACTACCACCCTGAGAGAAACTCACGTCGCCGTGCATTCTCACAGCCATTGTGGCACGATCCATATAAGTCTTGTTGGCAACATACATCTCGCTCAAGTCGTATGTCTTGCCCGTGTTCTTCAAGATCTCGCTCTCAAAGAAGCTGAGAGTAGAGTAAGACCAGCACGTACCGCTGCGGTTCTGGTCCTTGATGCTTGTGATAGGGTTTTGCTTTACCACTGTAAATACAGGCTTGTTCTTGGCGATGGCAGCTGAGTCCTTCGCTGTCTTTGCGCTAGCACCTGTGGCAACCAATGCCATCATTGCTGCGACGATCAATGTCTTCTTCATTAAAATGTCTCTTTAATATTAATAATGTTGTTATTTCTTTCTGATAGTGCTTACTTGTTGGCAGCCATAAACTCCTCTACGTCCTTTGGATGGTATGGGATTCTGTCCTTGCCGATAAAGCGGCAACCATCCTTGGTGATGAGCACATCGTCCTCGATGCGGATGCCACCGAAGTCCTTGTAGGTCTCCAGTTTGTCGAAGTTGAGGAACTCGGCGCAGTGTCCGCTTGCCTTCCAGTCGTCGATGAGGGCAGGGATGAAGTAGATGCCTGGCTCGTCGGTTACCACGAATCCTTCTTGCAGACGGCGCCCCATGCGCAAGCAGTTGGTGCCGAATTGCTCCAGGTTAGGGCGAACTTCCTCGTCAAATCCTACGTTGATCTGGTCGAGGTTCTCCATGTCGTGAACGTCCATTCCCATCATGTGGCCGAGTCCGTGAGGCAGGAACATGGCATGAGCACCAGCCTTCACAGCTTCCTCTGTGTCACCCTTGGCGAGACCCAACTCCTTCAGTTTGTCAAACATCAAGCGACAAACGGCGAAGTGAACGTCGGCATATTTCACGCCTGGCTTAGCCACCTCCAAGGTGTAGTCGTGGCAAGCCTCTACGATAGAGTAGATTTCCAACTGGCGCTGGGTGAACTTGCCGCTCACTGGCATGGTACGAGTATTGTCGGAACAATAGTTGTTGATGGTCTCAGCACCTGCATCGCAAAGTGCCAGTCTGCCAGTCTCCAATACGTTCATCGATGGATTGCCGTGCATGATCTCGCCGTGCTGGGTGAAGATGGTCGGGAAACTTACCATTGCACCGTAGGAGTTGGCGATGCCATCTACCTGACCGCCCACAAACTTCTCTGTCACGCCTGGACGAGTCAGCTTCATGGCAGTGGTGTGCATCTTGTAGCCGATGACGGCGGCACGTTCTAGTTCCTCGATTTCCTCAGGCGTCTTGGTGGAGCGCATCTTCACTACTGCCTGAATGAGTTCCATAGAAGCCTCCTCCTTCTGCTGGTTAGGATGGATGCCGAGGAGGTCGAATATCTGGAGCTTGATGTCGTAGCGATAAGGAGGCAAGAAGTGAATCTTGCGCTTCTTCGACATGGCATCGTTGCAGATGGTCTTCAAGCTCTTCATCGGAGCGGTGTTGTGGATGCCCACTTGCTCTGCGAGGTCGTGAACGCTCTCCACGCTGCCATACCATACGATGTCCTCAATGTCAATATCGTCACCTATCAAGGTCTCTATGTCGTTGTCAATGTCGATGACACCCACAAGTCCGTCACGCTGCTGTCCGAAATAATAAAGGAAGGAAGAGTCCTGACGGAATGGGTAATAACCATTGTTAGGGAAATTACAAGGTGAGTTGTTATTTCCGAAAATCAAAACTACGCCGCTCTTGACAAGCTTTTTCAACTCTTGTCGGCGCTGGATGTAAGTGTCCTTACTAAACATATTTTTAGATTTTTACTAATTTTGCTGCAAAGTTAGCAATTATTTCCCGAAAAATGCGTACCTTTGCAATCAAAATCGCATAAATAGTGAGAATTTATAAATAATTAATAGATTCCAGCTACATTCTTGTAGTGTGATGCGAACAACAGGTTACGAATTCTTAGTAAAACAATAGTTATATGAAGTTAGGAAAGAATGTGGGTTTGGTGTTGGAAGGTGGCGGAATGAGAGGTGTCTTCACCAGTGGCGTGCTCGATGCCTTCATGAAGTATGACTTATACTTCCCATACGTGGTGGCGGTGTCGGCTGGTGCCTGCAATGGCATGTCGTATATGAGTCGCCAACCTCGTCGTGCCCGTATCTCCAATATCGACTACCTTTCTCGTTATCAGTATATTGGCATCCGCCATCTGGTAACGCAAGGTTGCATCTTCGACCGCAAGTTGCTCTACGATAAGTTTCCTAACCAACTGCTTCCCTTCGACTTCGACACTTATTTCAAGTATGCCGACCGATTCGAGATGGTGACGACCAACTGCCTGACGGGGCAGGCGATGTATCTGAAGGAGGCGCACGACCGCCAGCGAGCCTTGGACATCGTTCGTGCCTCCAGTAGTCTGCCTTACGTGAGCAAGATTGTGAATGTGGATGGCATCCCGATGCTGGATGGTGGTATCGCCGACAGCATCCCTGTGCAGCGTGCCATCGACTTGGGACATGAGCACAACGTGGTGATTCTCACTCGCAACAAGGGGTGGCGTGATACCGGTAAGGATCGCAAGATACCTTATTTATATAAGAACTATCCGCGCCTTCGTGTCGCCTTGAGCCATCGCCACAAGTCTTATAATGAACAGATTCAGCTCATCGATGACTTGGAGACAGCGGGCAAGATTACCTGCATCCGCCCGATGCGACCATTGGAGGTGGGACGTATGGAGAAGGACACCGATAAGTTGGAGCGATTATACGAAGAAGGCTTTGCACTGGGCGAGGCATTTTGCAAAGAGTATTTATAAGGTATTTGTCAGGATAGAAGTTCCTAAAAACAACAAAGCCATTCTGTAGTTGCAGAATGGCTTTGTCGTGAAATGCTATTTCTCTTCGAGCAAGTCAGGACGCAATCGTTTGGTGCGTTCCATAGCTTGGTCAAATTCCCATTGTCTGATTTTCGCCTCATTGCCGCTGAGCAATATCTCTGGCACCTTCCATCCCTTGTAGTCGGAAGGACGGGTGTAGATAGGAGCAGCGAGGATGTCGTCCTGGAAACAGTCGGAGAGGGCACTCTGCTCATCGCTGATCACTCCCGGTACCAGTCGGATGACGGCGTCAGATATGACAGCGGCAGCCAGTTCGCCTCCAGTCAATACGTAGTCGCCTAACGAAATCTCACGAGTGATGAGATGGTCGCGAACTCGCTGGTCGATGCCCTTGTAATGGCCGCAGAGGATGATGAGGTTGCCTTGCATAGACATCTCATTGGCAATCTTCTGGTTGAAAGTCTCGCCGTCAGGAGAAACATAGATGACGTCATCGTATTCTCGTTCTGCTTTGAGGGCAGAGATGCAACGGTCGATAGGTTCGCATTGCATCACCATGCCGGCGCTTCCGCCGTATGGGTAGTCGTCCACTCTTTTCCATTTATCCAATGTGTAGTCACGCAAGTTGTGGAGATGAATCTCTGCGAGACCCTTCTTCTGAGCACGTGCCAGGATGGACTCATTGAAGAATCCCTCCAGCATCTCAGGCAATACTGTGATAATATCTATTCTCATTTTGTTATGTTGCAAAGTAGATGTATGAATCAATGCTGCAAAGGTACTGTATTTTCGGCAAAGCACAAAATAAATAGACAAAAAAAATCCCTCGCAAGTCGTTTTGCGAGGGATTAATAGTTGTTTAGAAGGCTATCTTATCACCCTTGTTGGTGATATAGACATGTCCCTTCTGTGGAGTCTTCACCTTTCTACCTTCCAAGTCGAAGTAGATGAGGTCAGCGTCGTTTCCATCGAGGGTCACGCCGTGGATGCTGGTAGGCTCTACCACGTGGATGTTGATGTAAGCACTCAGGTTGCTGCCGTCCTTGGTGGTGGCGGTCACCTTCACGATACCCGTGGAGAGGGCTTTTAAGATACCACTCTCATCCACAGTGGCGATGGCGGTGTCCTCGCTCTTCCAAGTCACGTCGCTCATCGTGGTGTTCTTAGGAGTGAGCACGGCGTTGAGCAAGAGATAGCTGCCTACCTCCACACTCTTCTTGGCTGCACGAACATCGATGTCTTGTGCCAATACGTTGACATCACAAGGGATGGTGATCTCATTGCTGAGGTTGGAACCATCGAGGGTCACTACTCTGACGACCACGTCGCCCTTGCCGCCCTTTGCCGTCAACAGACCGCTCTGGCTGATAGAGGCATATTCGCCTCCGCTCACGATGCTCCAGTTCACCTTATTAAATGTAGCGTAGGTAGGGAGAATCATCGCTACCATGTGCAACTCCTGCTGATCGGTGGTCAACTTGGCGTTGCTTTCCACGGTTCCTGCATAGATGCTGGTAGCCTCGGTGGTAGCCATTGCCTCCTCAGAGGAGATGACATTGGATGAAACATCCTCTGCAGCCACGCTTCTGCTTCCGTTCATGCCCTTGGCACCTGCCACGATGGAAGCTTCAAACTTCACGGCATAGTAAGATACTCCTGCAGGAGCCTCATAGTCGGTGTAGTTCTGCTGACTGCCAGCGATGATGGCGATGGCTTTCAGATTGTTGGCAGATGTACCACGCATGATGGTGTAGCTGTTCACTTCCAGACCCTCGTAAGCATTCCACATCAAGTTGTTGCCTCTCTGGTCGGCGGTCTTGTTGATCATCACGTGCAGAGGATTGTGAGGAGTGGAGTAGTCGCTGAATTGCATGCCGTTGTCTGCTACGAGACGGATGCGATAACGCTGAGGCTGAACTCTGTTGTCGCTCGTCAAGTCAGCGAAGGTGCCGTCAGCGGCAGATACGATGTCGAGTACCTCAAACTGGTTGACACGTTTGGTCTCTCGGCTGATTTCCACCTTGGTCACCTCGTTAGGCAGTTCGGTATTCCAGTTCACACGGTAGTACTTGTCGTCAGATTCCACGCTCTTGATTTCAGCCGTAGGCATGATCTCATCGATGACGTTGGCAGTGACGTTTTGTTCGAACCTATTCCAAATGCCAATATGGAGGAATAATGTCAATCTCTGTGCGCCTGCTTCCTTAAAAGTAATGGTGGCGATAGAGTCACCCTTCTCATATTCCACTTTGTATGCCTCGCTCTCCTTGAAGCCGAAGTCTTCATATTTCTTTGACGCAAAGCTCTCTGGTACTTTTACGGTCAGCGGAGTGTTGAGCATGATGCGCTCTGGCAAGTCGATTGTCAACTCTGGTGCAGGCTTAACTATGATTTTTCTGGTGAAAGTCTCATTGCCTTCCTTGACGGTGATAGTCTTTTCACCCGTTGTGCTCCAAGAAGCCACAAAACCTCCATTGGCTGCACGTCTCATGATTTTGCCTCCCTCGCCTGGATCAACAGAATAGTCTGTTGTTGAGGCATTTGCAAGAGCAAATGTACAATTCGTGTTTTGGAAGAATTCTTCATAATCCGAGAGAATAAACTTCTCTGCATAGTAAGTCACTTCCACTGGCTTGGTCATAGGAGAGTGCTCGCCCATGAGGTCGATGGCTTGTACTTGAAGCTCATAGGTCGTGCCGTTGACCAAAGCCTTCGCTGGTACAATGAGCTGGTTCGCCTTGCGATAATAGACACCCGAACAGATGGCAGCGTTATCGCTCAAGCCATTCAATGGAGAGAGTACGAAAGCATTCTCACCAGTCTTACCCTTGATTTTGAGGCTCACGTTGTAGCGCATCTGCATCCAAGGGGTATGATCGTCGGTGGCATCGTCCCACTTCAGCAGCAAACCATTTGATACAGAGGTGGCTGTCACGTTGGTAGGAGCAGAAGGAGCCTCGTTCTTGATGTTCGACTTGTAGCCGTTAGGGTAGGCGCCAGGGGTGAGAGGCTGCCAGTGGTATTCGTCGGGATAAGCTCCTAAAAGACCTATTCTACTGCTGAAATCCTTGTCTAACAAGATGAATTTCACTTCATAGCCAAGATAACCGTTTTGGAAACCGAAATCCAAATAGCCGTTGTTGTCGAAATCGATGAGTCTTATTGTCGCATTGTTTTCTACTCCAGGTATAGGAATAACCACAGTTTGCTTGCAAGGCCATTCCTCTATAGGCTTACCCTTGACAATGACGAGGTTATAATAGTCACCATCTTTTGCCTTGTCAAAGAAATAGCCGTCTGCATATCCGTCATTATTGAAGTCGGCAAAGCCAATCATATCATATGAATTGCTGTTCTCGTAGAAAACCTTGGCATCTTTATAAATGCCATATTTGCCAGCAACCCTTAACTCAACTTTCGTCTGAACTTTTCCAAGGGTATTATCGGTTTCGTTGTACCAACGATCTAAACTTCCATCACGGTTGAAGTCAAAGAGATTTATTCTACTAAAATTAAATGTACGATCATCTCCTATGTTTGAGAATAGATATGAATTTCCTCGTAAGTTGAACTTACCATCATTGTTTAAATCTATAATATTTAAACAATCATCTACTTCATAATAATCGTGGTATATTCCTTTGTGAACTGTATTTTCAAATTTGAAGGTCTCGGTTTCGTACTCGTAAGAGCCATCCTCCTCACCACTATTGGTGAAGATATTTCCCTTGTCTTGACCAGAAAGATAGAAATCTGGATAGCCATCATGATTGAAGTCGGCAATAAAGAACTTACCATTCGTCAAATCGCTGTTCCAAGTCTTTCTTACCTTATTATATATACCATCCTTGTTCTCAAAGAAACCATATTCGATTGGTTTAGAGGTACTACCGAAAACTTCAACATTCCCATTTTGGTTCAGATCCAAATAACATGTGCTCGTAATGGTTCTATCGCTACTTGCAGGTAGGGTAGCATATTTAGACGGATTCAAAGTAATCTTGGTAGCATCCGACTTGTAAGTCTGACCATTCATCGTCATACTTGCAGTAACAGTCTGTTCGCCAGCTCTTTCAAATACAGCTTGGATGATGCTACCATTCTCATTTTGAGAGATGATGCTTCCGTTGCTGAGGCTCCACTCGTATGTAGCGGTGCTAACTGGGTTTTGAATCGTGATGGTTATTGTATCGGCAGTGCAGTATCCGTCAGGCAATTTGTTGATAGAAGGAGCGGAAATCTTGTGGTCATATACGAGTTCGTCGCTCCATGGACCACCTAATCCAGAAGCATCTACTGCCTGAATTGCGATGTAATATTTGCCCTCAGATAGGTTGTTGGTATCAAACATATACTTCAAGGAGCGTCCCATGTTTCCATCTTCGATAACACGACGGGTTCCATCGGCATTGGCTCTGCCGAAGTAAATATCACCCTTGCCACTTTCGCTACCAATGCGAAGCTCGTAGGTCAAGTCGCAAGCAGATGTCTCTGCGTCCTTGCCACGCTTCCAGGAAATCTTCAGTTTGCCAGCGTCTGCGAATGTTACAGCAGATGGCTTCTCCATCTTCTCTGGGCGAGAGTTGGTCTTGCTGTTTGGTACATCGTCATAAATGACATAGTTAGTATCATCGCTATATACCAATTCCATCTTGCCATCGTTGTTAACATCGCCGATGGTTCTCACGTAAGAAGGGAGGATGGTCTCTGAAACAGTCAACTTTTGGTTGATTTTCAGCAGAACATATTTAGAACTGCGATAAGGTTGGGCTAAGATTTCATAAAGTCCATCCCCGTCATAGTCATTGCAAGCGATACATGTATAAGTGCCATCTCTGTCGGTGTCTTTAGCCTTGAATACGCCGTTGCCCTCATTGCGATAGAACTGGAATACGGTATAGTCGCTTCCAGGGATGACGAAGAGGATATCCACATCGCCGTCCTTGTCGAAGTCGCCAAAGAAGGTGTTGCTGATGGCGGTATTCTTCAGCAAGGTCTTCATCTGCATCTCACCATTTTCATTCATATTGATGTAGAGATCCACCTGCTTGTCGCCGAAGTCGATAAAGTCGAGAAGACCATTGCCTGTCAAGTCGGCAGAATAGACCGTGCCCTTGTGAGGACTCTTGAAGAACTTGTTGTTGCCTAAATTATAATAGATGTTGCTGCCATCTTGCAGGTCAATCATTCCGTCACCATTGAGGTCACGTGCTGTGCAATAGCCTGTAGGGGCATCCATAGAGTAGGTCGCAATGCCATTGGCTGTCACCATTTGCTTAGCTGGCGAGGTCTCAGAGATATTGTTGAATTCTTTCCAGTCATTCCAATCAGGTGCAGGCTTAGCCTCGACAAACATACCTGACCCAAAGGAGCTTATCGGACTATTAATGCCTCCACTACTAATAACTCCAATTTGTCCAGAGTTAGGAGTGTATTCGTCTAATATCGAAGAGTGAATGGCTGTAGTGTCTGATGTGATATATAGTTTGTCAGAAACAAATGAGCCGTCAGCGGTCATACGGACGATGTCAATGGCTCCATCATTGCGTGATAGTCCATAGAAGTTGACTTTGTAATCTGTAGCTGATGGGATGATTTCCTTCAGTCCATTTCCATTGATGTCGGCAAGAGTGATATAAGGAATTTCCTTTTCGCTTTTGAATACGAACTGGTTCTTGGCATAACTATAAACCTTTGTATGATATTGGTCATTCCAATACGTTTCACCCGAATACGTTGATGTCAAGAGAGGAAGACCTTCCTTGTCGTACATTCCCATTTGGATGAAATGGAAATACTCTGTGAGAGTTCCTAATGGAGAAAGAGTTCCTGATGGAGTATAGTACATTCCTTCTTTTCGCAAGATACTTCCGTCAAGAGAAGTTATGAGTAAAGGAGCACTTGCATTTGAAGTTTCTGCACATGTCTTGTCTTGTCCAAATACCTCCATTTTTCCATCTCCGGTAACATCATAGTATGCTTCGGGATGATAATTGCTTGAATTATTTCTTATAAAGTCAGGATATATGCTTTTCAAATATGCCCATCGTTTGCCATCTGTAACTTTTCCATAATTAGAGTATCGATCTGCGGTCAACTTGTTGAATAGGCTATCTGGCGTATGGGCTATAACACCTTTGGCATACTCATCATCACTGAATAATTTAGCATAGCAACTGGTAAAATATACTTCTTTTACAGCGCTATTTTTGTCGATGTTGATGTTGATATTTGTAATGCGATATTTTGTGTTATTACAAATCACTTCAGATGGAAAACGCAAAGTCTCGGAAATTGGAAATGAAGTTATGCTTGCAGACAATGACTTAGGATGTATAAAAAATGTTATGTCATTTTCCTGATAATAGAAACCTGTTTCAGGACCAATACGTGTTCCATCGGTAACCATATAATATTTGTCACCAAATTTGGCAATAGCTTTGTCATAAAGACTGTCTGGAACATGGATGATGGTACCTTTTTTAAAGTGACCTTTAAATGCTGCCGTTTCATCGACACCTGCATTAGCACGTATACTATTGGGTAGAACTCTGGTAAAGTAGATGTCTTTGGCAGCACTACTTATGCCAACGTCGATTTGGGTAACAGGGTAAGTTTCTCCCTCGTATGTAATGTTGGCAGGAATGCGAATAGTGCCAGTAGTATTTTTGTCAATACTATGTACTCTTGCATAATGCTTAGTTGTGCTTTTAAAGATAGAATAATTGACCCCATCTTCGTTGTAGTAATAAACAGTTGCCCAACCAATCCCTTGCCAAAGCACAAGAAATCCTATGAGCATCAGAAACCTATGCCATAAAAGATGATATGTATAAAACAAATGTTTCATATTTTTTATGAATAAAAAATGGCGTGCAACCGTTCGTGGCTTGTTCTATCTCAGGTTACCGCCAAGTGACCTCGCATACAAACAAGCACAGAACGGCTCACGCCAAAAGAGGCATGAACCTTCCATCTGCTTGTCCCCTGTATGCGAAAATTGGCGGTATTCGAGATAGGAGAACAAGAGCTAAAAGCTCAATATCTTAAAAAGTGATGTAGAACGGCGACGCTTCGGTTGATATTCTTGTTAACTGCATCCCTCGCAATGAGTTAGGCGCAGAAACGCCCCTCCATGCTTTGTGGGATGGGGTAGCAAACCCGATGTTGCGTCGTAATCCTTTACTGTCTGTTTCTTATTTCCATTTTAGTTATTACTTGGGCTTTGCACCTCCGGCAGTGTAGCCAAAAAATGCCGCAAGCCCCTTATCAACGGCAAAATTATGAAAAATATTCTATACTTCCAAACTTTTTAACGCAAAAATCCCTCGCAAAATGGCTTGCGAGGGATTTTTGAGGGTATATCCTCTTCTCGGATGAGGAGTAAAATCGTTAATAAGGTGGTAAATGGTTAGGCAATTTGCCGATATTACAAAAATGGCACCATAAATATTGGAAGACATACTACGCCTTTATCCTTACGGAAATCTTTCGTATAAATAAGGTACTTATCAGATATACGAGCTGAAAACTTCTCGCAAAAATTATCTATAGAAGCATGTGTGGCATAACCAGAAGACTTCACCTCTAATGGGCATACTTTGTTTCCTCTACTCAGCAAAAAGTCTATTTCGTAATTGTGATTAGAAGTCGCAGAAGCAAATGTGTAATAGAACAACTTATTGCCTGATGCAGTCAACATCTGGGCAACAACATTTTCATATACATATCCTAAATTTGCATTCAACTTATCGCTTAGCAACTTATCGTAAATCACATTATCTGTCGCCTCCTTGTCCATAAACATGGAAGTCACAAACAAACCAGTGTCATGCAGATAGAGCTTAAACTTCTCTAGATTCTTGGTCAGTGACATGCCAACATTCGGATCGTCAGTATGGTATGCAACATTGACTATCATCGAGTTTTTTATATCTTCCATTAACGGAAGGATATTTTCTGCCCTTTGATTGTCTATCACCGAACTCACCTGGTAGCGGCTTCCCCCATGTGAAAGCTGCGCAGGAATATTATTGAAAAGCAACGAGGCACGCCCTGTCGAATCTATTCTCTGCAAGTCTGCATCATAAAGATTTAGAATGGAGCGCTTCATCTCATCCACATCGGCGAAATTATTCGTTTTAATATACTCTGCTACAACCTGCGGCATACCGCCTATTAACATGTAGAGCCTGAAGTCACGTAAAAATTGTCTTACGACCGCATCTCCAAGAACTCTCTGTGACTCAAAGCACTGTTTTAGCAAGGTGCAACTAACGTCATCTCCCAAAGCCCATCTAAATTCCTCGTAGTCCATAGGATACATTTCTATCGCTGTTTCCTCACTTGGTATCAAGATACCTTCGGTAAACTTACGAATGCCTATAAGAGAACCGGTCTCTATGTAATCATAGCGACCATCCGCAACCAAATACTTGATTGCCTGTCGAGCCTTAGGGGCAAGCTGCACTTCATCAAAAATAATAACAGACTTACGCTCTACAAGTTTCACCTTATAAATCATCTGTAATTGCAAAAAGATAAAGTTCAAGTCAGACAAGTCTTCAAACAAGTCAACAACTCGTTTAGATGCCTGGCCAAAATCTATCAGAATATACGATTGATACTCGTTCCGAGCAAATTCTTCTGCCACTGTTGATTTTCCGACACGTCTAGCACCTTTTATCATCAGAGCACGTCTTCCCTCAGAACTTTCTTTCCACGACTGTAACTGTCTGTAAATCTTTCTTTTAAATACACACATCTGCAAAATCCCCAATTTTATTTGCTGCAAAGTTAGCAAAATCCCCAATTTTATACAAGGAAAAAGTTGCAAAATCCCCAATTTTAGCTTTTGTTAACTTCTATCATAACTATCTTTTTCATTTGTTTCCATATTTAATATTTTTTGAGGTATACCCTCTTCTCGTATGAGGAGTAAAATCGTTAATAAGTTGGTGACTTACTACCTTTACGGGTGGTAAATGGTTAAGATGTTAGAAGTTCATAAAGGCTAAAATTGGGGATTTTGCAGATAAGTACATTTCTTAAATTGCTTTCTTTGTTTTTCTTTGTTTGATTATTAGTGAATTACGTGTATGAAGATGCTGCTTTTGCCGAAATCCGCAAAATGTTTTAGCCCTATTTTGCCGAAATCCGCAATTTGTTGAAGCTTGATAGCCATGCTTGCTATCGTTAAATTTCCTTTAATCTTGGAAAAACGGACAAAATAAGTATAAAAATACTTGGAAAAACGGACAAGTTATGATTAAACGTAAGATTCACAAGTACTTAAATATCCTTCATGTTCTCATCGCTGAAGTGATTTCTTTTCATCAATTTCATTCTCCTTTCATTTTTGTGGAATATCTGCTGATTATCAGATGGTTGCAGTGAAGGGACGGATTCCCCTAGTCAGTAGATTGGCATAGATAGGATGAAAATGAGGGGTGATGAAGCTAGGAACGGAAGAAAGCGAACTGAGGAATGCGAACTGGGGAATGGAGGGATGCGAACTGGGGAGCGGAGGGACAAGAACCTAGCTCCTGCGAACTTCTCACTATAGTGAAACATATGTTTGACAGTAGTGAAACTTATGTCCCACTATAGTGAAACATAAGTCCGGGCGTAGTAAGAAGATCGTAGGAGTGCATATTTATCCCCTTCGGGCTTAGCAATGATTACCTTCGGGCTTAGCTTTAGTTGCCATTACTCTTAGTTATAGCACCCTATAAAAAGCAAATCGCACCCTGAAAGCTCAGAGTGCGATTTGAAATCATTCGAGTTGAGAAATCAACCGTATCAATTTGTCGTAAATCAGTTTTCTTTCACTGTAAATGGTTGATAATCAGATAAGATGTGCCAAAAGTAAAGGGACCATGAAATGCGAAATCATTTTTGAAATTCTAGTCATTTGATGGAAAACATTCCATTTACTTGATGACTACTTTCTTCTTTCCGATGACATAGACGCCCTTGCCTAGCTTGCTGGCATCCGTGCCCAGGTAACGACCATCGAGGGTGTAGATGCTGGCATCCTTGTCAGCCTCCACATTGGTGATAGGAGAGTCGATACCTGTGGTAAAGTCCTTGAGGTAGTCGAAGGTGATGACACGATCGGTCTCCTTGATGTTGTAGAGTAGGTTGGTCAATACCACGTCATTGTTAAGTTTTGCTTCTGTCAGTTGCGTGACTTTTTTGCTGCCTGGGAATGGATCGCCAGAGTGGCTTTGCTGATATTCTTTACTCGTGTAGGTTTTTCCATTTCCCGATAAGTAACCACTGAGAATGATGCCATCAGCTGGCAGAATTGTAACCTCTGGGCTTCCGGGCGTTTGGTTCATGCGATAGTTCAATCCTACGGTAGGCTTGTTGTAATCAATTCGGTGAATCAGCAAACCATGGTAAGGGAAGCCTTGCCACCAACCTACTTTCTGTAGATTTTGGAGAAGGAGGTACTGACCATCAGAAGCTTCTATCTTATAGACCTTGCGGTCTTTGCAATAAGGTTGTAATTCTAGTTGTTGTGCTGTGTTGCCCAAAGTCTCGATGTTGGAATCCCAACCTACGATGTCAAGCTCCCAAGGTGAATAAGCTGCAGGGTTAAAGCCCAGATTCCAGTATTCACCTGCATCCATCAAATCCCAGTATTCAGGTTCTTGGTTGTTGACATACGCAGCGGTGTTATATGGATACAAGTCTGGTATTCCCATACAATGAGAGAATTCGTGGCAGAAAACGCCGATGCCAGTGAGGTAATTTTTTGTGCCTTTATTGTCAGGTGTATTGAGTTCACAATTAACACCATAGCTATATATTTGGGTGCTATTGTCGATGGTATAGTTGGCACCAGCACCAGTATGCGCCCATATCGTATTGGCAGCTCCACCTATATTCTGTCCGATACCAGCATAGATAAGGTAAACTAAATCCGCCTTGCCATCGTTGTTGAGGTCATAGTCGGAGAAGTTCACACCCAACTTAGACTTAGCTAGTTGGCATGCTTCCACTACCATATCTTTACAATTGACATCATGCTTATTGGGGTCCGTTTTAGAATCCTCCCCATAGTAAGTATAGCTCTTGCTGACAGTGACGACACCTGCTACATCAAAGACTGGGGTAAAAGCTTCCTTGCTCATTTCTGTGAAGTATTGTTTTACGCTACCATAGTTGTTGTTTATGTATGCAGAGGTGAGGGCTTCAGGTGCTGGGTCTCCACTCTCGGCGTTCAAGAAATAATTGAATGCCGTCTTTGGATTGCTTGATAAGAACTTGCAATCTGGAAATTGTACCAAGATGACCAATACCTTAGGAGCGCCATTGTGTGGAAAATAGCTTATGTTGCTAGCTATGTCTGTATTCAAGCTTTTTGCAAGCGATTGGAGGCTAGCGTCAGTAGCTTTGAAAAAGCTATCTTTGTCTTGTGCCTCTGCCATGTTCTTTTCGGTAGCATTGCGACTTTCTGGATTGTGCGCCAACTGAGGGGTAGCCTTCAAAGTGCCATCTTCTTCTACTTGTGCCACATAGTAGTTCTTGCCTACTTGTACCAAGAGTGTACCATCTGAGGCCGAACTCCAACTGAAGTTTTCATCGCCATGCAGATATACGGTTAATGTCGTTCCGTCACTCTGAATGAAGTTGATAGGACCTGGATATGCCTTGGCGGCAAAGCTACTAGAAATGCCCAGAAGGGCGAATGCTATACTTAGTAAAATCTTCTTCATTTATCATTTATAATTTATCATTTATAATAGTATTGTCCTTTCTTCTGTGTCTGGTGACCAAACTCGATGGCGTGGTGCGGACAGTGGTGATAGCAACAGAAGCAGGTGAGGCAGTCCTTGTGGTGCAACCACTCTGGCGTCTTGCCCTTGCCACCCTCGATGTCGCCCACCGGACAGACGTTGGCGCAGATGCCACACTTCACGCATTTCTCTTGGGTGACGTGGAATCGCTTGTCGGTGATGAGCACGTGCTCGAAGAAGCCACCTATTATCTTCGTCATTCCCCAAGGCCAAAAACCTTTCACCAGTCGGTTGACACCTTCCTTGCGGTTGAACACCTCCTCGCAAATCGCCTCCAACTCTTGTGCTGATTTCTCCTTCTTGCGAATCTCCTTCTCCTTCGGATCGACATCCATGAAAGGCAAGCCCACATACGACTCCGGCATAATGAGGGAGTAAGCGGAGGAAACCTCGTGGATGCCCAATGCGTTCAAGGAGTCATTGGCGGCAAGGGTAGCGTTGAGGTTCTCAATGGTGAGTCCGATGCTGTCGCCTGCTGTGCAAACGGCGTAGGTAAATGGTGCTTGGTGAGGATTCTTCCTGGCGGAAGAATCAGCGGAAGTAAGGTCTTCTGTAGTCTGTGTAACCACCAATTGGGAGAGGAAATCCCTCACCAGTCGTGGCACTCTCCAACCATGTACGGGAAAAACGAAACCAAGCCGTTCACCTTCTTTCAAGATGAACGGCTCAGTCTTATCGACGCCTGATGTCTTCATACGCCTCATTTCCTCGGCGATGTCTATCAGTCGCTCTTGCGTTGCGGAAGCCAAGCGGATGGCTGCCCAACGGGTATTTCCTGTTCCAGAAAAATAGAATATCATTCTTTCTCTCTATACATTATTATATATATAGTACTCAGAAGGAA
>ERZ1034687.314-NODE-314-length-31300-cov-12.006913_pt1 | contig 31300 bp, 36 predicted proteins | sample MGYA00520704_ERZ1034687 | MGnify/ENA primary metagenome ERZ1034687 (study PRJEB33766, sample SAMN09781762) | gut metagenome | biome: gut microbiome | host: Homo sapiens | place: Madagascar | study: EMG produced TPA metagenomics assembly of the PRJNA485056 data... | reverse complement strand
TAAACATTGTTGATGAAGACGGAGATATTATAATATCCTTAAATGCAGAACAATTTAACAAAAAGTTCGACAAGGAGAGTGTTGTCCAGGAATCAGGTGAAGCTGAGGATAAGGTAATGTCTCAGAAAGCTGTGAGTGATAAACTTAAAGACAAATTAGATTCTTCTCAGTTAAAAAATCAAGATTCATTTACTATATTAGATTCTCTTAAAAAAAAGATAATGGAAGTAAATGAAAAAGGCTTGAATATAAGGAAAATAAACATTGTTGATGAAGACGGAGATATTATAATATCCTTAAATGCAGAACAATTCTTTTGTAATTATTCTTTTGGAAGAAGTTGTAAACTTCAAGAAAATATTGGAAAATATTACAAAATTAAAGCAATCGAGAAAGTTACTGACAAATTATCTGCGTCTTTTGATTATGGTAATGTGAAATGGGGAAAATCCTCTGTTAGGTTATCCGTTAGAGGGGTCGAAGCTAGTCAAGAGACTAATTATGTAACTAGAGGAAGTGTTATTGTAAAATTTGATAATATAAAAATAAAGCATTCACTTGGAATATGGCTAATGATGCCTTCTATTTACGCATTGTCAGAAAAAAAGCCAAATACTTCTAATATTGCATCTGTTCCCAAAATAGACTTTTATTTCTATAAAAACGGAAATGTTGTTTCTAGCTATAAAGATTTAAAATTGGAAATAGGTTCAGGATGGAGAAGTGGGTGGTTTCTGTTTAAGTTTTTTGACCCAGACAATCCTTCTGTTGCACAATCTTTCAAAGATATAGAAATTGACTCTATGAAGATAACAATAGGAACATTAGGGGAAAATCCTAATTGTGATATCTTTGTAGATAGCCTAGTTGCTGACCAAAAGATGTTTCCCACTTTTGAGTATTCTATTGATGGTTCACAAGAGGGTGAAGTTTCTCTTCCCTTTATTTTGTGGCTATATAAAAATCGTTTTCCAGTATCTTTACCATTTCCTGATTTCGATATTTCATATAATGATGTCAAAGATGTGAATTTAGATGAGCTTAGTGCTGAAGAAGTTATTAGAAAAGGACTTTGTGGTAAACATGTTTTATTAAAAGGATATATAGAAGGAATATTTGGAATTGGAATATACACTCAAGGAGATAGTTATCAAGTTTCTTATACGGAGGAAATTAGTAAATTAGAAAAGATAATCAATGACAAAATCAAATTGGCAGAACAACACGGAAACAATATAAATAGACCAATATTGGCAGCACACCAAGCGGACAACCGATTGAGTGATACTGATAAACTTGCAGAAGAGAAAGTAGGTCTCTATATTATGAGAGGAGGAGGTTACTGCAAAAACGGTACTCATTATATTGATAAATGCACTAATGTTGTAAATGCAGGTTTAACTTTTGGTGGATGGGGTGCTATAAATGATTTAACAGATGAGTACATTCAGGCAGAAATTAGCAAAGGAAAGCATATTATTGATGAATATGTAAAATATGGTGGATGTATTGATGTTTTTTCTCATTGGGTAGTTCCTAAAGCAAATATAGAGGCAAATACAGGATTAAAAAATATGTGTGCCGAAATTGTTATAGGCATACTTACCTATGTTAAAGCACTTGCTTCTAGAGGAGAGCTTCGTATAATGAATTTAGAACAATTATATATTAATTCTTTAAAATAAACAGATATGTATATTACACTTAATAAAAAAGCAGAAATTTCGGTAGGGTTTGGAGAACAAGTAATTACTGAACCTAGCAATGAAGCTATTGCTCTGAATAAGCTATACAATAATAATATTGCAACAGATAAGTTGATTGCATTAGATGTTTTTGTCACAAATCTTAAAAACAAGAATTTGTGGGATAAGATAAAAGTTTTGTTTGTACCTTCTTTATTTGTTGATAATACTAATCTTATAAAGAACGCATTCATTGATGTCAAAAAAACTTATGGACAATCATCATTGATTTTTGGAGAAGGCTCAGAAAATTTAACTGAAACAGACTATGCCTTTACTAAAGAAGGTTTAACCAGAAAAACATCTACATTATATACTAATGTAGGAACTGGAGTAAAAATATCTGGCGGGGGTTTCTCTTCATTAGATTCTCATTTTCTTGCGTATAAAATCAAGGGAAACCTTGTTGTTGAAGATAACAAAAACAGTTTTTTGCTATATGGCGATTTTAACTCACCTTATTTTGCTATTAAAGTAAACAGAGATAATTTATTGGATGTTAAAAGTACGGGTTGTTACGAATCAGTAAATAGTTCTTCCAATGTTGATTTTAACTCTGAAAAAGCAATATATGGAGGTGGATTTACAGATTATGACGTGAGCAATAACACAGTTATTGGATATACAATAAATAATTTAGAAATAGAATATAATAGAGTAGCAGTTACAAATACTGGTAATATTAATATTGCTCAAAGCATAGCATTAGTAGGACTTCCTTCAACATACGGATTATTTAGCTTTGGAGCATCTTTGTCTAAAGAAGATGCTACAATATATTGTAAATTTATTAAAGAATTTATGGAGAAATTATTGAAATCTTGAACTTTAAATATCTGATTTTATAAAAGAAAATTACTATATGAATCCATTAATACAAGCACTTAGGTCGGAACTTGTGGCAATAATAGCCAGAATAGATAGCGGAGATTGCGACATATCCGACATTGACAATATGGATGAGGTTGTCTCTGTAATACGTAAGGTATCTCACAGAGACAAACCCCTATCTAAGTATGCGGCTTGCGAATATCTTCATATCAGTCGTGCAACATTCGACAATTATGTTCAGCAAGGTTTAATTCCGCAATGAGTTCACGAGCAAGGATTCAAGGAATTATCTTGGTACAAGAAAGACCTAGATTTGTATCGTGAAAAGTATGGAAAGAAACGTAAATAAACTAAGGATATATGACTAGAGAAGAAACAAAACAATTCTTACCAATTTTCAAAGCGTATAGCGAAGGTAAGACTATTCAGTTTAGAGATTCTGCTAATAATTGGCACGATTTTGAAAAAGAAACTGTTTTAATATTTGACGGTGATGTTAATGATTATCGTGTTAAACCTAGCGAAGTAGAAAATGAAGTTAAGATTAACAAAGAATTACGAGCAAGTCTTGTATTTCTTATGACTAAGTTAGATTCTGTTAAGTCTGAATCAAAACTTTTAAAAGATGATAATCTTATTAATTCATTATCAGAAGTTCTTAGATATTTCAAAAGAAATGGAGAACTAAAAGAGGCTTACAAAGAGATTTACAAGGATATGTTTAAAGAGAATAATGAATTTGTTGCATTATTCTTTAAATTCTTGACTAAAGATAATGACGCTGATTTAAATGAGTCAATAAAGAAATTCATGACAGATGAAGAAATTGATAAAATAATCAATAGAGTATTAGAATAACAACGATGTCAAATATTATAGATACAGATTTGACTATTAGTAGAGTATTTGAATCAAATTAAAAATATAATGAAATAGAATTATGGTAAATTTTGTAGATGAAATTCGTAAGCATAATGATATATCTAGACAGAATATCATTAAGTCATTCGGGGGGGGCAAGATTTGATTGCTAAAGCCGAAGGAAATGAGTTAGATGAAGTTTATGTAGAACTTTTCGGAGATACCATACAGAAAGCGGTATATGCCGACACACCTCAAAATCGTAAACTTGGACGTGTTGGTCAGGAATATCACCGAGGTAAGGGCAAGAAACAAGAGGAGTCAAAACCTTCTAAAACAAAACTTGAAAAAGTTGGCGTAATGTCTTATCTCCATACAAACGGAAAACATAAATATATTTCACACAGTACTAATTATGAATCGGGCGAAGGTGGCAAGAAAGATTTTGTAAAAGAAGTTAAGGCATATCTAAAGAAAAACGGAGAAACCTTTGACCCAAGTAAATTAAGTGCTAAGAAGGAAAGAGGATATGACCATTATAAACACACTATTTATACATATACTCTATCTGGAAGTCGAGACGAGGCAGAAGAACTAGACAAACAAGCAACGATAGCAGAGAATAAAAAGAAAAAGAGTGAGTATGAGAATGGATATGCCGAATGGGAAAAGAAAAATAAATTAGCTGAAGACATATTGGGAGTAAAAAGATGGGAATTGCTTCCAAAAGTTAGTAGATATGCGACAGAAAAGGAAAGAAAGAAATTATACAATGGTAATAGAATTGACTATGAAGAAGGATTAATAGAGGTAGGTAAAAGATTAAGAAAGGAAGGAAAAATTTAAATTTTCACATAACCCCGAAATTTAGAACTCATTACTAAATTTCGGGGTTTATTATATTCTCATTATCAGAGGAAAACACAAATCTTAGAAAATTTTTAGGAACGTTAGGACGGCTAAAACTTTAGTAATAATTTCGCTCATGTAAACGTTTACAGACTGTTCAGATTTATTAACATTTCTAAAGATTTTCAAATATGGAAACTGTAGATAAGATTCTTTGTTGCGATAAGGGTAATAATTCAGACCCTATGGCAATGGCAGCCATGATGAATGGCGGTTTAAACAATCAGTGGAATAACCCTTTCATTTATCTCGTTTGGATGATGTTTGCTCGTAGAATGTGGGGCAACGATGAGAATAAGGTTCAGGATGCCGAGGTTCAGAGTCAGTTGAGTGCTATTCGTACTCAAATGGCAGATAATCAGAACTCAAACCTTATTATGGATGCTATTAAGGGTAATAATATTGCAATTGACCAGTTGGCTGGTAACTTGAATTGCGACTTCAATACTCTTAATTCCGCTATCTGCGATGTTCGTGGAGGTATAGACCGATTGAGCGGTCAGGTAGGTTTTAGCGCAGAGCGAGTAATTAACGCTGTAAATACTGGAAATCTCAATTTGATTCAGAACTTAAAGGATTGCTGCTGCCAGACTCAGCAGAATATCATTAAGATGGGTTATGAAAATCAGTTGGGTCAGAAGGATATTCAGTATGCTACTCAGCGAGGATTCTGCGATTTGACCGCTAATATGCAGCGTGGTTTCGACTACACTAACACTGGTATCGAGCGTGGTTTCAGTAATGTTGCATACGAGACTCAGCGTCAGACTTGCGACATTGTAAATGCGGGCAACGCAAATACTCAGCGTATTATCGACACTCTTCATAACCATTGGCAGGACGAAACCGCTTTGAAGCTTCAGGACGCTAAGTTTGAAATTTCTCAGTTGAAGCAAAACCAGTACATTGCTCAGATTCTCAATGGCGGTTGCGCTTGCGGTGCTAACAATCAGTAATCTTTAAAGATTCGGGAGGATAAGGATATGATATATGTTTCTCCAGTAGGTTTGGCGGCTGCTGCCGTAGCGAACCAATTACCAATCTTGGTAAATTATAAGGAAAAATTGTGTCGTGCTATTTGCGTTAATTCGACAGCGCAGCCTCAGGTTACAATCGTATATACGCACGAAACACCAACTTTAAACGGCACTACAGTATTCGTACCAATCACGGCTGTAATAACTGTTGTAACACCAGGAATAGGGTGTCGAGCAACGACTCAATTATTCACTGAGAAATTCGTAGCCGCATTTCAAGGTCAAACGGCTGTTCCGACAACCATTACTATTGCTACAGTAGGAAGGGTTCAGAAACTTAGCAACTTGAATTGCGGACGTGCTCATTCCGTTACAATTGACGATTCCGTTGCAGTAACGATTGCTTAGTATATTAACAACATTTTAGGGTCAGGAACATATAAATATACATCTAGATAGGTTTACAGTCTAAATTCCGTTGCGTTTCCTTAATAGATACGATATTTATAATAGTTCTTGACCCTTTAAAATAAAAAAGAAAGAACTATGATGTTATTTAAAGACATAAAGCAGAATTATCCTGTATATATTCTTGATAAACAAGAAATGACCTTCAAACAAGGAAAGGTTACAAACGTATCATTACCAACAATTCCGAAGATGACTATGCAATTCGGAACGAATGCTGGGGCAGGAGGTATGATGGTAGATGTTACGATAGAGGTTGAAGGAAGAACGGCTGTTTATACAATTCCAGAAAATCTTGCTGTAACCTATGCTAACAACCTTGTTCTCAGTACCGACAGGGAAGGTATAGCTAGAGAGGTAGAAGCAGCGAAAGCAACAGCAGAACAGGTGTTGAATAGCATTGACACTCAAAAGGCTATCTTAGAGAAAGCTAATAATTTATTAGCAGAACTTAATCCAGCATTTAAGGAAAAGAAAGCCACTGATGAGCGTTTCAATCGTATTGAGGGTGATATGTCCGAATTAAAGGGTATGGTAAAAGATTTGTTAACAAAACTTAATTAAAGGAGGTAGGAGCGTATGTGTACAAAGATTTGTTACTTAGTTAGTAATGTTCCCGATTCCGATGATGAGGATAGAGAAGAACGTAAACAAACGGAACATAAGAGCAAGGACGTAGATACTCACCGTCACGAGATAGATATAACTTTCAGTAAGAAAGGAAAGAAGAGCGTTGAAGATGAGAATTTCTATAAATATATAGCAAAGTATAGTCATCATTTCAACGAGAAACTTGCTAAAGCGATGGTTGATAAATTCGTTGGCGTAGAGCCGAAAATAACTTTTGATAAAGTTGAAGAAATTCTAAAGCAGTGGGATGATGATTTAGATTACAATAATACAATTAGTGATTTATATGTTCTTGCTAACGAGATTCGTGCCACCCATTCTACAACGACTGTTAAATCAGACGTTCATGCCGTAAGTTTAGCGGCAGAAAATCTTAATAGTCCAAATAAAGAAGAGGGTGATTTATTTCTTGACTGGGTTGATATTCTTAAAAGAAGAGGTGAAAAGATTGATTGGAAGGAATATTTGTAATTATTTACGTAGTGGCGGATAGATAAGAAAGAAATGTCTTATTTATCCGCTTTATTTCGTTTTCAGCGTTATTTTATCCGTCAGCCGAAAAGATAAGTAAGCTACAAAGAAGTGCAGGCAACTTGCTAAATGAATAAGGGGTAAACGGCTCAAGACCTGCGACTAACTATTCCAAGTTTTTTTTAATCACTATTTTGCCATTTAGGGGATTTAGGGGTTAAACGTATCTTTTTATCCTACATATCCAAGTTATGTTATAAGGCAAGATTGTTACAAGTAAAAACGTAGCAAAGTTTATTTTAGCAATAACAAACGTATAAATGTAAATTAAAATGAGGAAAGATATTATAGAACTTTATGATTTGCCTTCAATTAGCATAAAGGAATTTGCTGGCAATCTGATGATAGAGCAAAATTCAGATGAAGATAAAGTAATGGTTTGTCTTCCAATGGAGAGTGTAAAAACAATGATTGATGTTTTAAAACAATATTTATGAAAGTAAGAACTTTAATTGTAGGATATTTGTTCGGTATTGTATTTACTTGGGCAATATATTTTATTATGCCGATTATTATGTCGGATGGAGAGTTGATAGAGGTATTGATAAATTATCATCTTTCAACGATATTTAGAAACTCTTTGATAATCGGTCTGATATTCGGATTGGTATTTGGAGTTATCGGTTGGTTGAGTAATAGGAGTAATCGCAAGAAGGAACTTGACGATGCTATGATAGAATATTTTCGTAATAAAGCAAAAGAAGATAAGGGAGAATAAATCATGGCAATAGTAGGTTTAGATTTAAGTACCATTACAGGTTCAAAGCGCAGAAATTCGTTTATCGAAGAAATAGATGAATTGCAGAATAAACATTTTGAATATTCAGTTTTTGAAGATTCTAGAGGAAAAATTCACCGCAATAAGAAATATGACTTTGATATCCTCATTCTGTGCATTAGGAGTAAAAGGGTTTGCGATATTAAGGAATTATTTTCAGACTGTGAATTTTCTTTACAGAGAGGAAAGTATTTGTGCTTAAAAATTGTTCAAAATTCATCTAAAGTCTGCGATGATTTAAGGTCGTTATTTCCACCGATTGTTCGTTGTAAGAATAGGAATAATGAGACATTGTTATTTTATAATTTAGACCTTATTGAAGATTTTGAGTTTAGGGATTCTTTTGAAAGGTAAGAGTTGTGATGTTAATAATTTAAATCTCATTACAAAGTTACTATTATTAGTAATAATTTGTTTATGTGATGATAAATATAAGAAGAATTGATAATTGGAGTTATTCGTTCAGTGATTCGGATAGAAGAGGAGTTAAACACATAGCAAGAGCATTAACATTTCCAAATCCTAATCCAATATCTAAGAACAGAACAATAACTTATTTTGATAAGAAAAATTTGACTTTCAAGTTAGGTATGATTACAACAGTCAAGACCTATCTTGAAAGTCATAATCTTGTTTACACGATAGAAGATTATGAGTATGAAAAACCCAATGTAGAAATTGATAAGAGAATGTCTGGAAAGTACATTCACCAACGAAGGGCGGTTGAACATTTCTATAAACGAAGATTTGGAATAATAGTAGTTCCAACTCGTGGAGGTAAGACTTTTATCGCATCAGAGATTTGTAGAATTTTCTTAAACACTGAAGGGGGAAATTTTTTGTTTTTCGTAGATAATACAACATTATTTTCTCAAGCCGTAGGAGATATTAAGCAATTCTTTGAACCATATGGTGGTATAGAAGTAGGAGAGATTAAAGCAGGCAGCGTAGATACGAGTAAGAGAGTGACTGTAGCAATGATACAAACAGTGCAGAGGACACTTTCTACCCAGTGTCGTGATAATCGTAAGAAGAAAGCATTAAGAGACTACTTAAAGAATTTACAATTTCTTTGCGTTGATGAGATTCACGATAATTGTTCACCCGCAAAGTTGAAACTTTATAGTAAGTGTAAGAATTTGGATTATCAGTTGTGTCTTTCGGCAACTCCATATCGTAGTGGGGCAATTGATGAAAATCTCAAACTACAGGCTTGGTCTGGCGATATTATATATCGAATTTCAGAAAAAACATTGAGAGATAGAGGTGTACTTTCAGATTATAGAGTTTTTGAACTATTAGTTGACCATAATGACGCTAGAAGTGAACAGTGGGTTGAAGATTTAGATTATGCTGAATTAAGAAGTTATTTGATATTCAACTCTGCTGTTCGTAATGGATATATAATGAAAGTTATAAAGATTCTTGAAAGGTTGAAGTTGAAGACGTTAGTACTTTTTCAAAGCGTTGAACACGGAGAACTTATTTCAAAGCAATCTGGTTATCCTTTCATAAGTGGTCGTACAAAGGAGAAAGCTAGGGAAGAAGCGAAACAACGACTTTTAGAAAATAAGAATGGTGGAATACTTTTAGCATCTGATATTTTTAAGAAGGGTGTTACACTACCTTCAGTAGAGGTATTATTAATATGCGATAACAATAAAGAAACAGCGTTGACAATACAGCGTAAAGGTCGTGTGTTAGGAACTACTGAAAAGAAGGATAAAAGTCTTGTAATCGACTTTATAGATATATTTGACGAATATTTCTCTGAGCACTCTAAGTCAAGGTTAAATACTTATGTAGAGTCAATCGGTGAAGATAAGGTAGGAATACTTGATGCTTCAATATCGGATTGTTTCTCAACGCTTGAACATTGGATTAAAAAATGGTTTGAGATATGACGGAACAAGAGTTAAAGAATTTTGCATCAAATTACGTTAATCGTGCAATAAGTCCTCAAAGCATGCCTAATAATTTTAAGTCGGCTTATGATGGGTATATTGCTGGTGCTAAAATGATTATGACATTATATAAATTAAAATAAGGAGTATATAAATGAAAAAATTTATCGGTACTAAGGAGGTTCTAGCTGAACCAATGGTGGAAGGAATTGCCTATGCTAATGGTTGGGCAAGAAAAGGAGCGTTTGTAGATGATGACCATAATGGTCGGGAAGGTTATCATGTTCAATACGTAAATCCAGATGGTAGTACGTATGATTCTTGGTCGCCAAAAGATGTATTTGAAAAGACTTATAAGATTGCTGATACATTTGTTGACCGTCTAAAGAATGAATACGAAGAACTTACAGAAAAGTGCGAAAAACTTAATAGGTTCTTAGAAGATACAAAGGGTGACGGTTTAAAAGAAATAAGTACTATTCAGTATGAAATGCTTGTTCGTCAGAGTCAGCATATGAATGATTATCGTTCTGTTCTTGGCTGTCGTTTATATGAATTAGGACTACAAAACATGAATCTGGCTTAAATGATTGTTCCTAAGAAACGTTCATTATATAGATATGCCGTTGACACGTTTATAGACTTATTAGGTCAAGTTCAGAAACGTTCAACGGCATATCGTTGTAATGATATAGACACTACATGTTGGAATAAATTCGTTGACATATATTCCGATAAAGGTTTAGTGATAACTAAAGAGTTTGTTAAAAACTTTTGTGAGTACGGAATACAATCTTGGTTTAACAAAGACGTAGATGACGAAAAGAAAGGAAGAGTGCGATTTAACTGGGTGTTTAGCGAAAAGGCTATAAAGCGTTGGGACGCCATGGGAGCACAAGGTCGTAAGTGGGCTGTTCGGGTTGGATTGAAAACAGATTATAATATTAAGTATAAGAATACAGAAAGTTCAGACCGATTAAAAACTCTTTACACATCTATTAGACCAATAGAAGAGAATTTCAAAAAAGAATATTTCAATGGTCTGAGAGGACTATCTTGGTGTATTGCTAATACAAGTCTCTATTTTCATAAAAGTTCGTTTTGCGTTGCTTGTAAATATAAAGTAGAGTGTAAGGAAATTCTGCGTCAAAATTATTCTAAGATATATAAAATAAGAGGATATAAAGATAATGAATAACGATAAATTAGCTTCAAATTTTGTAACTGAGTTGTTCGCTTATGCGCTTTCAAGCCGTACTGTATTTGAAACCATTCGTGCGTATTTAAAACTTTCTTATCTCCAAAGAGAAGAGGAAAAGAAATTTGCTCAATGGATATTTCGTAATTTTGATAAAAGAGGAAGAATTGCTACAGTAGGTCAGATTCAGCAACAGTTCATTAAAGATGATTCTGTTCTAGAATTTTTAGCCGATATTAGTGATATTGAAGTAGATGATACAAAATCGGGGTATGATTCAATAATATCTACTTTTCAGGAGTATCTGAAAAAGATGATATTTTTGGAAAGTAATGAGAAGATAGTTGAGGCTTGGAATAGAGGAGATTATGATGCGGCTTATGGATTATCTATAAAACAAGCGGACACGTTATCTCGTTTTTCTATTGTTGATGGTAGTATTGAAACTGTCTTTGGTGGTTTTAAGAAACGTCAAGCGCAAAGAAAATCTGAAGATTATAATTTCCGTTTCCAGATACCAACGATGATAGATGAAATAGACGAAGTTCTTGGTGGTACAGGAGGTCGTTTAGGTGGTCCAGAGACAGGTGAGTATGTCCTTTGGTTAGGTATGTCGGGTGCTGGTAAGAGTCAGTGCTTAATACAGATGGGAATATCAGCGGCACGTCAAGGTTATAGAGTTGTTCATTTTCAGTTAGAGGGAACTAAAGAACAATGTATGAACCGATATGATGCAGCGTGGACAGGAGCGTTATATCGTGACGTTAAAGTAGGAGAATTCAGCAAAGATAGATTAAAGACTTTGCCAAAGATTATAAAGAAACTCAGTAAGAATGATATTTATGTCGATGCTTGCGAGGAATGGGGAGGTAAGACTGTAGCCGATGTAAGAAAGACTTGCAAAGAGATAGAAAGGAAATATGGCAAGGTAGATGTTATTATTATAGATTATCTAGAGTTATTGGAAGTTGGCGATGGAATAACATATACTCCAAATCAAGAACGATTCCGTCAGGAGAAACTTTCAAGAGCAATGAAGGCTTTAGCAATGGAATTTAATGCCGTTGTTCATACTGCAACTCAAAGTAATGACGTTGAACTTGAACAACGTAATGACCCTGAGTTTGTCTTGTCTAGAAGTAATCTTAATGAGGCAAAGAATAAGATACGTCCAACCGATATTTTTGTTACTCTTAATACAACGATAGAAGAGAGTAAAAATCAAATTATGCGTCTTTTTGTCGATAAAGCGAGAGACCATGCGGGCAATCAGGTTATAAGAATAGCGAATAGTTTTAAGAACTCACGTTTCTATGATAGAAAAAGGACTGCCGATTTAATCAATGAAGAGGAGGAAGAATAATGAAGGCAAGAACAATATCGGATGAGGATTTACGTTCAGCAATAACAATACAAAAGAAGACAAGAACAGGTGAATATATTTGCGATTGTCCGTTTTGTCATAAATCTCTTCACCTTTACATAAATATAAAAACGCAAGTTTTTCAATGTAAGAAGTGTTGGACGGAAGGTTCTGTATATAAGTTACTGAAACAACTAGATAAGACTTATCTAATGGGTGATAAGTCGGTTGAATATAAAAATAATATAAAGAGTATTCAAGAAATTCTAGAGCAGCAACGAGAAAAGGCTGAATTAAGAGAATTGCCCGAAAAGAAGATGCCTGCTGGATTTAAGATTTGCAAAAATAATCGGTATCTTAAATCCAGGGGAATATCTAATGACGATTGTGAGTATTATGGAATAGGAAAAACCGATTTGGTTACAAAATATGATAACTACATTCTTTTTCCAATATATGATAATGGAAAGATAAGGGGTTATTTAGGTAGGTATGGAGCAAAGGAAGTTCCAAACGATAAACTCAGATATAATAATAGCAAGAATACAGAATTTGCTGAATTATTATATGGTTACGATGAGATAGTAAAAGGTGAGACTTTGACCGTCATAATCGTAGAGGGAGTGTTTGATAAATATTCGGTTGATAAGAAATTGGGATTGAGAAATGATAATAGCGTTAAATGCGTTACGACATTTGGAAAGAAAATATCAGATGAGCAAATACAAAAATTATTAGACAAAGATATTACGAATGTTATATTATCTTGGGACTATGATGCTTTGAAAGAAATAAAGAAAAGCGGAATAGAATTGAATAGATTTTTTAACGTAAGCGTTGGCGTTGCTACCAAAGAAAAAGACCTTGGAGATTGTTCCGCTGAAGAGGTTTTGGAAGTTTATACCCATCTAGTTCCAATAACAGAATTTGTATTTAACACGATAAGCAAGTTAAAATAAAGCAAGGTTATACTTATTAGGATAAAATGTAATTAAGTGTATCTCATATGGTAATGAGATTAAAATGCTAGCAATCCGTGAGGACGCTAGCATTTGTCTTTTCTATTCAACTATAAATAGTCGGTATTTATTAATAAGGAATAAAGAAATGAGCAATAAGACTAAAAATTTATCTGTAGCAGAATATTTCTTACAGATTCAAAAAGAGTATTTGATTGCCGATTTCAGAAGAAAAATCTATTATAGTCCAAAAGATAAGAAATATTGGCAAAAGGTTTGCGATTATAAGCAAGACCGAATTAATAAGATAGCTGAACGCAATCATCTTAATTCCATAATGAATTCAGAAAGTAAGTTAGAAGAATTTCACAGAGAACTTTTTGATTGTTATGGTAAACCGAAATTTGAAATGACCGCAAAGGATATTAAAAATTATTATTCAAACGGCAATGAATTTTCTTATAAGGGTGAAATTTACATATTGGACCAAGTTCGTTCAGACGGAACAATGACAATTTATTCACCAGATAAAGAAGAATATTTGAATGTAAATAGAGAAGAGATAAGCAGAATTTTATAGCATAAAACCCAACCTAGCTAAATTACAAAGCAAGGTTGGGTTTTCTATGTATTTTGAATTAAAACGTTAAAATAATACCAAGAAACGTTAAAAATTTGGCCAAAACCAAAAATTCTTTCAAAAATATTTTGCCGTTTCGTGTTTTTTTATTAATTTCGCCCAGGGATTAAGAAAGTCCCAATAGATAGAATGAATAGTAAACTAAAATTGTAAGCGGATGAAACCATCTGAAAAGTTATATATGAAGTACGAATATCTAGCGAAGAAATACGCTGCTCGTATATTCGCATACGAAGAACTTAGTTATGAGTTTGAGGATTTGGTCCAAGAATTCAGACTAAAGATATTCACCTCAATAAAAGCCTATGGACGTAGATATGCACGTTATCGTAGGGGTGAGGATTCTAAGCCAGTTCACATTAAGTATTATCTTGAATGTGCTTGTGGTAATAAGATGCGTGACTTTGTTAAGTATATTAGCAGAGAAAATTATAAAGTTAGAATTGATGACGTAAATTTCGATTTTGGAGTAGAAAATGAAACCGATATTGACGTAGATAAAAATAAGTTTATAATTAGAGGTATAGATATGCTGGAAGGACTAAGCGGCAAAGAAAGAGCCGTATTCAGTTTATTTTTGCGAGGTTACAATATAAATGTACTTAACAAAGTTTATTTTAGTACAAAGCAAGAAAAAAACGAAAAGAAAAAAATCTTGGAGAGTGGCGATGAGCCTTTTGGTCCAACAGATATAATAGAAATGCAGAAGGACAGATTGCTAAAGAAGTACGGAAAAGAACTTCAAGAGGCAACAAGAGTGTATCGTCAAGTTAGTAATAACGACTAAGAATGTAAAATAAAATATTGTAAATTTAAAAAGTTTTTAATTATGGCAAAGAAGTTAAGTGCCGCAATGGCAAAGAGATTGAAGTCTATGGGTGTGAACGTTAAGACCGAGGAAGATGCTCGCAAGAAGTTGCTTGCTGTCCTTGAGAAGGAAGGTATTGAGGGAATGGACGATGAGGACTTGGACACACTGATTGATATGGCGGGTTCTTTCTTAGAGGGTTCTGACGCTGAAGAGGAAGAGGTTGACGAAGAGGAAACCAATGACTCTGAGGAAGAGGAGGATGACGATGAGAAAGACGCTAATGACCTTGCTGATGAAGTAGAGGAAGAGGAGGCTGAGGAAGAGCCTGAGGATTCCGATGAGGAGGAAGAGACTGATGAGGAGGATTCCGAGGAAGAAGATGAAGAGACTGAGGAGGCTGAAGAAGAGAAAAAGCCTGCTAAGAAGTCTGCTAAAAAGGAGGCTAAGAAACCTGCTGCAAAGAAGAAGGAAGAGAAAAAGCCTGCTGCAAAGAAACCTACAAAGCGAGGTGTTAAGTTAGACCCAAAGAACAACGAGGAAGACCAAGATGCTTTTAAGCCTTTGCGCAAGTTGTTTGCTGAAAAGGAATACGTTTTTACCTGGTTGTCTAATAATGGTGTTACAATCAAGTATATTGGTAAGAATGGTAAGCGTGGTATCTGCACCATTGAGAATTGCACTAAGAAGACAGATGGAACTATTATCTGTAATCTGTATCTTTTGACGATGACAAAGGAAACTGATAAACTTGATGATATGGGTATTGCTTATGACCTTTGTTGGACAAAGGCTCCATTCATGAAGGGTATCACCCTTGAAGAGGCAATCGAGATTCTTGAGAAGGTATTCGATATTGTTACTTCATTCGTTACAACAGTAGATAAGCGTTTAGGCGCAAATCGTAAGAAGATGGAGGAAAACCTTGAGAAGGGTTCAAAGAAAACATCTGCTAAGAAGAAGGTTGAAAAGCCTGCTCCAGAGCCTGAGGAAGAGGATGAAGAGGAAGATGACGAAGAAGAGGAAGTAAAAGAGGAAAAGAAACCCGCTAAGAAGTCTGTCGCAAAGAAACCTGCGAAGAAGTCTAAGAAGTAAGCGGATAGATTAAATTCCATAATAACTAATAGAGATTGGGCATGGCTAAGGTCGTGCCCTTTTTCTTTATACAACGTTACTTTATACATAAATTTAAAAGTAAAAATAATGGAAGAAAAAGTAGTATTTAACCCTGAATTGGGGGTTGTTAAAACAGAAACCTTTTCAAAGGCTTATCCAATGGTTAATCGTTTTATAATGGAAAATAAGCCTTGGGAAGACAGTCGTGATGGTAAGGTAAAAGAGTTGTTGGATTTTAAAACAATCATCACAAATCCATATCGTAGATTATCGGGTTGTAAAATGAGAAACGAAAATCCATTTTTCCTTTTAGCTGAGGCAATGTGGATATTCACTGGTCGTAGGGATGTTCATTTCTTGAGTCTTTTTAACGCTAAGATGAAAGATTTTTCTGATGACGGAATAGTATTTCATGCGCCATACGGATTCCGCATACGTCATTGGGGAGTTCGTAGTGAAGATAAATTTTGCGAAGAAAATCTTCACGCAGCTCAAGGTTATGACCAATTAGCCGATGCCGTTAAGATTTTTCAGAATAACCCAAATACTCGTCAGGTGGTTCTTTCTATTTGGAATGCTGACTTTGATTTAGGAACTAAAACGAAGGATATTCCTTGTAATGATTTGGTGATGCTGAAGATAAGAAATAATAAACTTATCACTACAATTCAAAATCGTAGTAATGATTTACATTGGGGTTTACCAACAAACGTTTTTCAGTTCTCATTTTTAACCGAATGTCTTGCGGCTTGTTTAGGTATAGAACTAGGAACTCAAACGCATAATTCTCAAAGTCTTCACATTTATGAGTGGAATCATATAGCCGATAGAATGTTGAAGATAGATAGCGATGTTGACTTGTATGATTTATCTAAGGAACGTCACATTGATTTTAATTTCTCCCACGATATTCCAGGAAATCGTTTGCGTGAATTAGATTGTTGTTTAAATATCTTGATTGATAATCTTGAGAGAGTTGAAAGAACGAATGACGTAAAATCGGAGATTGAAGATGAAATAAATCAGCTGCGAGATTTTTCATCATATCTTTATCATGTTTATCAACTCTTAAAAATATACTTAAAATATAAGCATTCCATCCATGAAGTTGAGACGGATGAAGATAAAATAGCTTGTGCGGATAATGCTCTCAATGCTATTGAAGAAGTTATAGACGAAGAATGGAATGAATGGGATGTAGCTGTATTAGCTAGAAATTGGTTTGTTAGAAAAATCAAAAAAGAACATTCTTTTTTAGGTAAACTATAATTATGACAGAAAATCTAAAAAAATGGATTGAAGATAATAAATTGATAGTGTCTGAGCAAAAATTAGAAGGCTTGGACACTATCAAGATTGATTCTGTTGGTACCTTTCTTTTTGTTAGTCCTGGGGATGACGGAAAGATAATAGATGACGATTTTTCATTTATACTTACAGATGAAGAATATGAGGTACTTGACGAAAAGAAGGTTGATTACATACTATTTGAATTTGGCGGAAAGTTCTATTATTCGGGGATAAAAGCCGATAAGAATAGATATAATGAACCTATTTATAAACCTGAGTTTAATGATTTCAAATATTTAGGAAAATGTTCGGAAGATTACATATTGGATTTTACCCATCTTGGAGTGCATGATGAGTATGAAATGTTATCGGGAAGTGGTAGTTGTGAACTTTGGTGTAAGAAGGCTAAGTTTTTAGGTCATACGGCAATCGGTGTTTGTGATAAAAATAGTCTAGCTAGTTCTTTGAGTTTTCAAACTTATGCCGAGAAATTTGGCTTAAAGGCTATTATTGGAGAAACAATTACAGTTGCTAGGAATTACGATGCATCACAGGAGATTCAGGAAACCTTTGAATTAAAGTTATATGTAATGAATCCTACTGGATGGCATAACTTACTTTTAATTTCCAAAAGTCTAAGCGTTGATTACGATGGTTTTATTCCCGATAAGGTACTTTATAAGTACGGAAAGGGTTTATGTTGCGTAGTGCCTAATAATAGCGAATTCAACTATCTAGTTCGCAGGGGAGATAAGAAAGCGGCATTATCTCTTATAGAGACATATAAAAAGGTATTCCGTAGGGTGTATTATCAAATTGATACAGTAGAATATACATCAAAACAGCTTTTTCGGGAGCACCTAAAGGATATTGATGATTATATTCGTTTCTTCAGAAATAAGATAAAGCCTATTGTTATCAATGATAGTTATTATCTTGACGAAGAGGAAAAAGACCTAAAGGGAATGTTACATAAAATATCTGGACTAGCGGCACCTGAAGCAAATAATCAGTTCTTCAAGAGTGTAGGAGATACGTTTGCGGCATATTCTGATTGGTTAGATGACGTTGAGCCGTTGTTTGAAGTAATATCTACAGGGATACAGAATACGGCATTGCTAACCAATGCTATTGATTTCCGTATCAGTAACACTGAACGTAAGATTCCTAAGTTTGAAGTTGAAGACCCTGAAGGGTTATTCTTTTCAGAACTTCAAAAAGGAATAAATGAGAAATTGGTAGGTAAGGTAAAGAATTTAGATGAATATATGAAGCGCATTGAAATAGAATGCGACTTGATTGTTCCTAATGACCTTTGTTCGTATTTTCTCATTCTTTGGGATATTATGAAATGGTGTAAGGAAAAGGATATCATGACTGGACCAGGTCGTGGTTCTGTTTGCGGAAGTCTAGTTGCTTATTGTCTAGGTATAACGGATGTTGACCCATTGAAATATCATCTTTATTTTGAACGTTTTCTTAATGCTCAGCGTGTAAGCGCACGTCACGAATATCATTTAACAATGTCTGACGGTTCTGAATTAGTATTTAGGGATGGTGATAAAATTCCTTTGACAAACGGAGAGAGTATTATTGCTGACGTTGACTTAGACTTTTCAAGTATAGATATAGATGTAAGCAAGATATAGAAATGATAGGAATAATATATAAGTTCACATTAATAGAAGAATACGAATTGAATGGTCATAAGCCGTTCTACATTGGTCAGCACTGGGAGAAACGTAGCGTTTCAGAGTTTATAAGTTCTGAAACTTACTATTATAGCGGAGGTGGTTCTATATGAAATTTATATTTAAAATCATTAAAAAGAAAACACCCCGATAATTGGAAGTCATTCATAAAACGAGAGGTGCTGTATAGTTCAGAGGGAATAACCCAAAGAGGGTTAAATGGTTTAGAGAAATTTTATATTAGAAAATATAAATCTCTTTATTCAGAAAAGTTAGGCGGTACTAATATAATTGAAGGTGCATCAATAGAGATAAATCCAGCATCTTGCGATATTGTTAGGAAGAAAATAAGTTTATCTTTAATAGGTAGAAAATTTTCAAAGCAACATATAAATAATCTCAAAAAATATTGGACGTCTGAAAGGTTAAGCGGTGAGAAAAATCCTAACTATGGTCATAAATGGACACAAGAAATGAAGGATAAAATGAGAGCCGTTAAACTAGGAAAATATATTGGTGAGAAAAATCCTAACTATGGTAATAAATGGTCTGATGATAAGAAGAAAGAATTGTCAAAAAAGGTAAAGGAAAGATTTAAAACTAAACCAAATCCCATGAGTGGTAAGAAACGAATAACAAATGGTGAGATAAATACTGTTATTGGTAGCAATGAACCATTACCAGATGGATTTTGGTTTGGAATGAAAAAGAGAAAATATGAAAGTAAAGAAGATTGAAATAAAGAAATATTTTGTAGATAGTCCTGATATAGATTGCGACTTTGAACCTTATGGTCGTGATTTAGTAAAAGATTATCTAAAAAATAAGTATGGTCATGATTATTCTTGTTCCGTAGGTACGTACACGAGAATGAAGTTGAAAACTTGCATAAAAGACTTTGCAAAGGTTAAGGGTTTGCCGTTTGATTATACAAATAAGGTTACAAAGGATATAGATGACCAAATAGATTACACTTGGGGTGATTTAATTGAATATGGTTCAAAATCTAAGACCCTATTCAAGTTTATTCAAGAAAACCCCGAAATAGTACATATGGCTAAATATAGTCTTTTGGCTTGTAAGGCTGAATCTGTTCACCCATCTGCCGTTATTTTAGTTCCAAAATCGTCTAAGGAGACAGGAAAGGAAATGAATATATACGAGTGGATGCCTATTAAACAAATAGATGGATTATTGGTATCTGAGTGGGAGGGTAAATACACCGAGGCAGGTTTGTTCCTTAAAGAGGATATTTTGGGTTTGAATCAATTAAGTAAATTCCATAATATGCTGCAATTAATCGAAAAAGATTGCGGTAAGAAAATAGACCCGAATAAAATTCCATTTGATGACGCTGAAGTATTTAGGTATTTTCGCAAAGGTTGGTGCGAAGATATATTTCAGTTTGGTACAAATTCCTTAATGAATTATTGTAAACAGGTTAAGCCTACTGAATTTTCAGACCTTGTCGCTATGACCGCTTTGTTTAGACCTGGACCAATAGCGTCAGGAGCGCATACCGATTTTGCTGATATTAAGAATGGAAGAAAGAAACCAAAGTTTGACTATGGTGTAGAGAATATAACAGGAGAAACTTATTCACTATTAGTATATCAGGAACAGATGATGTCTATTATTCATCAATTAGGCGGTTTGTCTCTTATTGATGCCGAAAATGCCAGAAAGTATATTAAAAAGAAAAAGCATAAGGAATTAGCGGCACTTGGAGATAGATTCATTCAAGGGGCAATAGATAATGGATGTCCACCCGATGAAGCGAAAGTGATTTGGGATAAGATGAATGCTTTTAGTAGTTATTCGTTTAACAAATCTCATGCCGTTGCATATACTCTTATGTCCTATTGGTCTCAATGGTTTAAGGTTAATTATCCATTAGAGTTTTGGACCACATCATTACAGTTTGCCGCTGAGGGTGATATTCCGTATCGTATTGCTGAAATGAAAAAGACTGGCGTTGAAATCGAGATTCGTCAACCTGATATAAACTATTCAGGAAATAATTTCACTTGCGATTCGGATAACAAACGAATATTCTACAGCCTACAGAAGATAAAGGGAGTTGGTGATGTAGCTGTTCAGCATATAGTAGAAACGAGAAATAAAGGTGGACAATTTTTTGACCTGGAAGAATTTCTGAGCCGTGTTCCTTCAAAAGTTAATAAAACTGCCGTGAAATGGCTAATTGTGGCAGGAGCATTTGACCTTATAGAAGAAATCAAGCAGCCTAGGGATAGACGCAAATTGCTAGAGCATTATTTGGTGGATATCAAGGGAGGTGAAATGATGAAAGAATACGAGACCGAGGAGGCAAAAATAAGCAATTCTTTTTGGATTCTTGAGCAGAAACGACTTACAGGTTTTGGCGATGTAGATTATCTATCTATTTTGCCTAATAAGAGAATGAAAAGACTTTTTGTCTCAGCGTCTGATTTTGCTGTTTCTAAGGAAGAGACGGAGGTATGTGTTGCTGGAAATCTTTTGAGTTTTACCGAAAGAGATATTAAGACAGGAAAAATGTGTAATATTCAAGTTTCTAGTTCAGATGAAATTATACCTTGCACCCTTTGGCCAGATGCTTATGAACCAATCTTAAAAAGCATTGGAGGTAATATGTTAGATATAAAGGGCAAGGTTATCTGTATCAGTGGTACGATAAGAAAAGATAAATATCGCAACGCTAAGACTTTATATTCAAACAATATGACCAAAATGTATATTATAAGTTAAAATGAAAGAAGAAATTAATAAGTATGAAGTTGTCCTTCCTTGGACAATATTCGATTGTAAAACAAATTGTTCTAAAAATGAAGATTAATAATTTTCTTAAGCACTTGTCTCGTTTAGATAATGTGCATCAATGGGAAGAGCGTGATTCTGTTATCAAGGAATCAGTTAGCCAACATTCTTTTAAGGTAGCTGCTATTTGTCACTTTATGCTCAATGAGTATGAAAAGGCGGCTAAGAAAGTTTGCAATCCTATTTCAGAGGATTGGTTAGAGAGATATAATTGGCTGAAATTTAAATGCGAGTGTCTTTCATACGCTGTTCTTCACGATTTTGATGAAGCTATCTTAGGCAGAGATATTTCGCATGTGGTCAAGTATAACAATTTCAATGGTGAAGAAATTCGTAAAGCAATCAATAATTATGTTAATCATATTACAAATGAAGATTTTGCTGATGGTAGTATTCCTAAACCAAACCAAGAGGTTAAGTACTTTGTAAAGATGTGCGACTGGATTGCGTTATCTACTTTTTGTGATAGAAATATTACTGTAGGTTGTATGGTTTTTACGAATGAATATATGTATTGCAAGCGTAATTTATTTGAGGCTATTTCAATTGCTTCAAATTCTTTAGAAAAGAAATTTCAATTTAATCCAAAGGATATTTTTATTGAAATCGTAGGATTTAGATTAAAAAAAGATAAAAAGAAATGAATGAGAATTTAGAAACATTATCTCTTGATGTTCAGAATGATTTCAAGAAGATTTTAGAAAATGAACCAGAAATGGGTAAAGCAATTTCTTTGGTTGTTAAGCATGTCGCAGGTACTTACACAGATAAGTATGCTAAGGGTATAGATGAGATTGATACCAAGAAAATGCTTTATGGAAAAGAGGGTAAACCGATTAATGTTTATCAGGTGTGTCGTTATCTTCAGCGGTATATTACTACAGGTTCAAAGAAAAGTTATCTTTTGAAAGATTTAGAAAAAGCCGTTCACTATCTTTTGTTTGAAATAACACGAAGAATTAAAAATGGAGAGACTGATGAAGTTGAACCAAAAGTTTAATATATATGGCAACAAAAAAGATAAACATTGGTGAAGATACGTATCTTTTGAAATTCGATGAGTTTGATGAAGATATAGATATTGACCAGCTATTGAAGATAGATTATAGCAATTTATTAGGTGAAATGATAACATTTCCAACCATTGTTGCTAAGTTTGGTAATATGCTTGCTGAGGCTGAATCTCAAGTATCTGAAAAGAAACTTAATTTAGATATTCAGGAAGCTAAAGTTAAGGAGAAATGCCGTATAGAATTAATGGAGCAAAACAATGGTAAAAATCCAACTGTTGATGCCCTTAATTCAGCGGTAATAACCGATAAGGGGTATCAAGCTATTAAGAGAGCGCATATAGCAGCGCAAAAGACTAGAGATTATATGCTGACGGTATATTTAGCCGCAAAGGATAAATCGGAGAAAATTAACAAGTTATTCTTTCAAGCAGCTCCAGGAGACATACCTGAAGGTGTAATTGAAGGACGTGTTAATTCAACGATAATAAAAAAACGTAAGCAAAAGAAATTTATAGAGTAACAGAGTTAAAAGAATAAAATAATTCACTATTTAAATAAGATAAATAAATGGCAAATTTTAGAGAAAAGTTTAAGGCTACAAAAATTAAAGACCTTAAAAAGGCGGTCGATAAAGATGACGCCATGGTCGGAGTAAGTAACAACGATTATTTGAATCTTGAGGACGGCAAGACTTTGAAGATTCGTATTTTCCCAGCGCACCCTGGTCATGAACAGTTCTATGTACCAAAGAAGTGTTATTGGTTATCATTCCCTGCAGAAGATGGCGGAGACAACAAGCGTGGTACTGTTCTTGATAGTATTGTTCATGGCGGTACTAAGATGGATTTGGTTCAGGAGTACGTTAAGTATGCCAAGAAAAAGTATGGCGATGACGATGATAAGATGGAGACACTTACTGGTACTGGTATGAACTCTAATGCTTTGAATCCTCAATATTCTTGGCTTTGTTATGCGTCTATTGTAACTCCAGATGAAGAGTTACATCCAAAGGTTTGGGAGTTCAAGAAGATGGTTCGTGATGCTTTGAATAAGCTAGCGTTTGACGAGGATAATGACGAGCCAATCGAGGTTGACCCATTCACAGACCCAGATGACGGTTTAGTTCTTGCCGTTAAGTATCTCAAGAAACCTAATAAGAAGAAGGGTGAAAACTATTATGAGGTAGATTTTGCCAAAACAGGTAAGAAGAAGGAGGCTTATTCAAGAGCAATTACAGATGAAGAGTTGGAAGCATTTTCTCGTCTCAAGCCGTTGAATGAAGTTGTACCTAGATATACAAAGAAGGACTTTGATAAAGCCTTAGAAGGTTTGCAGTGTTGGGATGAAGAGTTTGATTTCAATCTCTTTGACGATGATGAGTGGCTTGAAATCGTTGAAGCCGTTAAGGAACAGTACAATGGTTCTAGTGATGACGACGATGAAGATGAAAAGCCTAAGAAGAAAACTGTGAAGAAAACTTCAAAGAAAGTAGAAGAGGAAGAAGATGCGGACGATGAAGAAGAAAAGAAACCTGCTAAGAAGTCTGCTAAAAAGAAAGTAGAGGAAGAGCCTGAGGATTCTGAGGAAGAGACCGATGAGGATGATTCTGATGATGAGGATGACTCTGAGGAAGAGGAGACCGATGGCGATGAGTTTGATGATATGGATAGAAAGGAACTCAAACATTACATTAAAGAGAATGAGTTGGAGATAACTGTAAAGAAGTCTATGTCTGATGATGATATTCGTGATTTGATTCGAGAGGCAGTTGCTGATTCTGATGATGAGGATGACTCTGAGGAAGAGGAGACCGATGAGGACTCAGATGACGAGGAAGAGCAGCCAAAGAGCAAGGTGTCTCTTGACGACATTCGTAAGAAGTTAGCAGGTAAGAAGTAATATCATAAGCAATCATTAATAAGAGCCTTGTAATGAATAAAGAGTAGTTACAAGGCTCATTTTATTCTATTAGTATTATGGGAATTATAGATAAATTAGTAAAGCATTTTGATAATGAGAATATAATAAAATTTTCTGAAAAGGATGCTTTTAAGGATATGAAGAGTTGGGCTCATTCGGGTTCAGCTGAGTTAGATTTTAATCTTGGAACATTCGGTTTTCCTCAAGGAATAGTCGAAATAGCAGGAGCAAGTCGTGGTGGTAAAACTACTTTAGCACTTGAAGCATTAAAGAATTTTCAAAAAGAAAATAAAGATTATGGTGTTTGCGTTATCCTTTCAAGTGAAAATAGAGATAATAAGGATTATGCTAAGAGAATTGGCGTTGATGTAAATAACGTTCTTATTGTTAAGGTTACATTTGTAGAAGAAATGTTTTTACTTGTAAAACAAATTATAGACACAACATTTCAGGAATTCAAAGAAGCAAAAATAAAGGCTCAACCTAAATTTATGTTTATTTGGGATAGTCTTGGAGCAACGTTATCATTGAACGAAAAAAATACGATGGCTGAAAATAACGAGTTGCTCACGAAGAAATTAGCTACTGGTGGTAGTTTATCTGAGTTAAAGAATGAAAAGATAGGAGCATTTGCTAAAGAGGCAAAAAAGTTTGCTAAGTACATACTTTCAGAAACGTATGATAAGATAATTCACTTTATTATCTTAAATCATACATACGACACTATTACAGGAATGGGCATTTCAACTAAAAAATCTACTGGTGGAGAGTGGGTGCAGTATTTGCCATGTTTACGTTTGCAGATAGCTAGTAAAGGTATGCAAAAGATAGGTGATGAGGAAGTTGCGCAAATTTCTGTTGTTAAGGTTATTAAGAATGATTTTGGAAGTCGAAAGAAAACGGAAATAAGAATATTATTAGGTGAAGGTGTTATACTTTCTGAAAATGATATTCAATATGCCTTAGAAAACGGAATTTTGAAGCAAGAAGGAAAAAAGAAGATAACTTTTTTAGGCGGTAAATTATCATGGTCATCGCCTAGAGAGTTCTTTCAGCTTTATCACGATAGAAACAAATATCTTAGTATATTGTCGGCAAAGATTCGTAAATCAATGCAAGCCGATTTATTGGATATTAAAGCTAAATACAATGGAGATATAGATGACGAAGAGGAGGAAGAGGAATGATGGTTATTCGTAATAGGATATTGCCCCCGAAGGGGTTTGTTGCTATAAATTTATTCGGTATTATTTTTGTTCGTAAGAATGCTAATATTTCGGAAAAGACCTTGCGCCATGAAGCCATACATTCGGCTCAGATAAAAGAACTTTTAGTTATAGGTTTTTATGCATTGTATTTATGGTTTTGGATAGTTAATTTATTTCGTCACAGATTCAAAAATCATATAGCGTATCGAAATATTTGCTTTGAGATTGAAGCGTATAGTAATGCTGATGATATAGATTATTTAAAGAAACGCAAAAGATTTGCTTGGAAAGATTATGAAAAAAGATAGAAAACCATTTGCATTATTTGTTACCGATATTCATCTTACTAAGGATAATGGTGAGATTGTTAAGAATATTTGGCGACAATGTATAAAAGTTTGTAAGGAAAACGAAGTAAAAAAGATTATTTGCGGTGGAGATATATTTACCAATCGTAGTGGTCAGCCTTTATCTTGCTTAACAGATTTTAAGGAAATGATAAGACTTATTCAATGCGCTGGAATAAGAATGTCTGTTATAGCAGGAAATCACGATAAAACAGACCCAGATAGTAAATTGAGTTATCTTTCAATTTTTGATAATGATATTAAGGTTCATAACGTAGGTGGTGTTGAATTATTTTCTCGCAAACTAGAAGTTGCGTATATTCCTTATTTCACCGATGAGATTTGGATGAAAAATTACGAGAGAGTAATGGATATTATTGATTCTCAAATTACGGATAGAGATATTGATGCCGATGCTGTAAAATTTCTAATAACTCATTCAGGGTTCGATGGCGTTAAAAATAATGATGGTACAAAGGTTGTTAGTATCATAAAACATAGTATGTTTAAAAAAGATTGGAATAAGGTTTTAATAGGACATTATCATAACGCTTCAAAATTATCTGATAACGTAATTTACACAGGTTCATTGTATCAAAATAATTACGGAGAAACGATAAATGATAAAGGAGCAACGCTAATGTTTACGGATGGTTCAATTGAACACATTGAATTAGATTTTCCAAAATACATAAATGTTAAGCTAGATGTTAATGATTCAGAAGGAATACGAGATAGCATTGAGAAATATAAAAATTCTCAAGACCATATTAGATTTACTTTTAGCGGTAAGAAAGTAGATGCCGATAAGGTTGATGCCGTTGGTTTGTCGAAGTTAGGAATTGAAACTAAGTTCGTAGCAGAAGAAACTACAGAGGCAATGCAAAGTTCTGAAAGTGATGATTTAATGGTTTATGATAAAAAGACTATTTTGAAACATTTCTCTAAATTTTGCGTTGAAAATGGTATTAAGGGAAAAAATTTAAAGTATGGACTGAATTTGATAAGAGAATTATGAAATATATGGGCAGCAAAAAAAGAATATGGAAATACATTGCTCCAATCATATTAGAAAATCGTAAGGAGGGTCAACTCTATGTAGAGCCGTTCTGCGGAGGTTGTAACTCTATTAGTCAAGTCGATGGTCGTAGAATGGCGGGAGATAATAATCCATATCTAATCTCTATGCTAAAGTCAGTTATTGCTTCAGAGCAACAAATTTATCCTATTTCTAGACAGATTTACGAAGAAGTAAGAAAAGACTATAACAACGAAGATTACAGCCGTTATACGATTGCGGATATGGGTTGGGTGGGTTTTATGGCTAGTTATAATGGAAGATTCTTTGACGGAGGGTTTTCTGGAACTTGCGGAAAAAGAAATTACATTGATGAGTCAATAAGAAATTTACTTCAACAAGTTGATAATCTTAGAAACGTGGAGTTTCATTGCTGTTCATACGAAAGTCTTCCAATTCCAGATGGAAGTATTGTTTATCTTGACCCACCATATAGAGATACAAAACAATATAAATCTAGTGTTGGTTTTGATTATGAATATTTCTATTATTGGGCAGAGGAATTATCAAAACATAACAACAGGGTTTTTATTAGTGAATATTGGATGCCTCCATTCTTTAAGGAAATATGGAGTATGGAGATTCCTTGTAACATTAATATTGAAAAGAATAAAAGAGTTGAAAAACTTTTTACAATATGAAAATAAAAGGAGAATAGGAAGATGTGGAATTTAAAAGATATCAAAATACAAGATTTTTTCTCTCATGTAGATTCGGAGTATTCATTCCATAATGATTGTTGTACTTTAATTGTGGGGGATAATAAAGATAGGGGTGGAAATAATGGTGCTGGTAAGACTACTTTATTTGAGGCAATATCGGTAGCATTAACAGGTCGTTCTTTGAGAGATATTAAAAAAGAAAGTTTTATAAATGATGAAGCCGAAAGTTGTCTTATTAAATTATCTCTATACAATAACGTAACAAAGCACGAACTTGAAATAACAAGACAATTTTTTAGAGGTAATAAAACATCAAAGATAGAAATAATAGAAGATGGAGAAATAAATTCAACCATAACATCAGTCAATGAAGCCGATAAGAGAATATTGGAATTGATTGGTGTAGGTAGAGAAGATTTGTTGCGTTATTATATAATTTCTCAAGATAATGTATATACATTCTTTACAGCGGCAGATAATGAGAAGAAAGAAATACTCAATAGAATAACATCAGCCGATTTAATCAACCCACTGCTTGATGAGTTATCTAATAGAAAGAAAAATCTAGAGGAAAAGAAGAATGAACTGAGTAAGGAGTCGGTTGCTTTAGATTCTAAGAAAGAAACGTTAGATGAGCAATTAGAAGAGTTGAAAAGTAATATCGTTTCATCTGAAGAACTATTAGATATTCAGAATAGAATAAAGAAACTAGAGAAAAGAAAGCAATCGTATTTAGAAGACAATAATAATATTCATGATGAATTAAAGAAATTAGACGGAAAAAATTTAGATATAGATAAACTTGAATCAAAGCTGAAGAAGATAAAGAAGTTAATTGAAGATAAGAAAAATCTGAAGGATGAAAACAAGAAGATTATTCGTTCAGCCGAACAAGACCTTGGTGGAGCGGTAGTTTGTCCTAAGTGCGGTGAAAACTTTATTCCTGAGAGTGAATTAAATTTATCAGTAGAAGATACCAAGAAGATATTAAAAGAGGCAGAGCAAGAAAATAAGAGTATTGAGACGGCACTTTCTAAGCTAGTAGAACAGCGTAAGGATATTCAATCCGAAATAGATGAATCAGAAGAGATTCAAGATACAATCAGAAGAAAGAAAAGAGAGATTAAGAGCAATGAAGATGAAATACAAATTATTGATAAGAAAATCGTAAATCGAAAGAAAGAAATCATTGAATTAAAAAAGCGTAAAGAAAACAATGTGGCTATTAAATCTATTGAGGATAAGATAGATGAATGCGAAAGAAAAATGGAAGAAGTTCAAAAGCAAATTATGCCACTGGAGGAAGAATTGAATCAGGTAAATTATTGGATTTATTATATGGGTAAGAATGGTTTTAAGACCTATCTTGCTAATAAGGCTGTTAGTGTCCTTGAAGGTACAGTCAATTCTTATTTAAACAAGTTTAAGTCTGATTTATCAGTTAATATAAACGGATTCAAAATATTAAAGGATGGTAGTGTACGTGAAAAGATTGAAAGTTTTGTTTTAGAAAGCGGAATGAATCCTAAGTTATTCATGGCGATGTCTGGAGGTGAACGTGGTCGTATAAAGTTAGCTGGAATACTAGCTATTCAACACCTTATCAATATGTCGTTAAATGGGAATGGATTGAATCTATTAATTCTTGATGAAAGTTTATCTGGAATAGATAGCGAGGGAACAATGGAGTTTGTTAATATTCTTGAAAATATTGGAAGTACAATTTTATTAATTACGCAAAATATAGAAGATTCAAAAATATTTAAAAACGTTCTTACTGTTGAGAAGAAGAACGGAGTTAGCAGATATATAAATTAATATAATTTTAGTTTACAAGATATACGTTTCGTGCCTAGATTGCTTGTGAAAGTAGTCTAGGCATTTATTTTTACTACAAAGTTATTAGCCTATATTCATGAATGTAAACTTATTTATATATGGAAACTAAAGATAGAGTTAAGTTTTTCAAAGACAGAAAGATAATTGGTATAGACCCAGGAGATAATGGGGGAATATCTGTATATTCATTAGATAAGCATAAAGTAATAGAAGTTATCAAAATGCCTTCTACACCTCAAGAGTTGTTAAGATTCTTGAGGTTTTATCAGTTTAATTCCACTTGTTATTTAGAGAAAGTTCAGGGGTTGCCAGGAATGGGCGGTAGCCGAATGTTTAATTTTGGTAAGGGTTTTGGACACCTTGAAATGGCATTGCTTGCTACTAAGATTCCTACAGTATCAGTAACACCTCAAAAATGGCAAAAAGCACTTCAGTTGGGTCATAAGGGCAGTAAGACTACAGCCGTTTGGAAGAATAAGTTAAAAGCAAAAGCCGAACAACTTTTTCCATATGTAGGTAGAATAACATTAGCAACGTCAGATTCGTTACTTATAGTTCAATACGCAATAGAACAAGAGAAGTAAATATTAACAATAAAATAAATCTATTAGTAATTATGGAATATCAATGTTTAAATCCTAATTGTGAGAACTTTGAAAAGAAGGATTATTATTCTTCAGAAGTTTATAAATATATCAATGGTTCATTAGTAGGCGAACATCAACGTTGTCCTAAGTGCGGTGAAATGCGAAAGGATATAAATCCAGCAAATGATGTTCCGTTGTCTGAAAAGAATATCGGTATCAATCTTTTTGATGGCATGTCTAAGGATAGAAAAATAGAGGTTTTGAAAAAACGTTCTCACGAGCATTTTCAAAGTAAATTGAAGGAGAGAAAGGACGAATTATTGAATAAGGCAATGACCGAAATGAAGAATTTAAATAATAGATAGCGAGGAGGTTGCTTTATGAATAGAAAATTATTCAGAAAAGATTATAAATACAAGCGAAAATTTATAAACGCTTGTATTATGAGAATACGTTTTGGACATAGAAATGAAAAAACAGTTCTAGGTTACAAAACGTATATTTTTAAAGCCATGAGAGGTATCGTAGAAAAAAATATATTCAACTACATAAATCTATTAAATGGAAGTCCTTGCCGTTCAATTCCTGAATACAATGAGATATTATCCGAATGCTGGCTTATATTTGAAAAATGTTTAGAAAAATATAAAATAACACGTACAAACAATTTCTATTTCTACTTTAATAAATCTTTGGGAAGAAGTTTTTACAAGTTATATACAAAGGAAATAAATCACCCTTGTATAGACTTAACAAACGAAATAGCAACAGTGCACCCTAAGTTATCAGAAGATGCGACGGAAGAGACTGATGAAATGATTTTTCAAAGTTTAAGACTTAATGATTTTGAAAAGAAAGTGTGTCGAAGTAGGATAAAAGGAGAGCCAGCATCAAAGTTTATAAGAGCGTATAAAGACCAGAAAGCGGCACATAAGAAGTACCAAAAGGCACTTCAGCATATTCGTTTTCGTATTAATCAAGCAAGAGATAACAATAATTGGTAATTATATAAGAATATGGATACAGTTAATATAAACGTTTATCAAAAAACTATTGAGTTTATTGCTAATAAGATGGGTTATACTGTTCTTCAGATTTTTCCGTTGAACGATTCAACCGCTTATTATTTT
>ERZ1034687.313-NODE-313-length-31317-cov-44.722187_pt1 | contig 31317 bp, 51 predicted proteins | sample MGYA00520704_ERZ1034687 | MGnify/ENA primary metagenome ERZ1034687 (study PRJEB33766, sample SAMN09781762) | gut metagenome | biome: gut microbiome | host: Homo sapiens | place: Madagascar | study: EMG produced TPA metagenomics assembly of the PRJNA485056 data... | reverse complement strand
AAATAATATTCTCTATTACTAAATTCTTTTTCATCTAAAACATAATAAGTGGTTTGTTTATTCTAAGTAGAAATATAATAAATATTATGTTTCTTAGCTTCTTCCTCACTATTGACAATATAGCAATATTTACCTTTTATGTAGTTATCTTTGGTTATATTATCTTGTTTATTATAAGTATAGGTAATTACTTCTTCCTATCCAAAATCTATAGAAGCAGGTAAATCTCCTCCTAAATCTCCATTCAATAAGCACATTTTATCTTTACCTTGAATAGATATACTATATGAGCTAGCACTTTGAGAAGTGTTAAAAGAAGTAATTAAATAAATACCTTGATTAAACCAAATAATATCTGGATATTTATTGTCAATCTTATTTTCCAATCCAATAGCCAAACTGAATTTAGAATTTAAACCCCAAGAATATTGTCTATATAATTTCTCATTAGTCATCATAGTAAGGGAACAAGACCTGCGGACCGCAGATGTCCCATCAATATTAATCGATCCGCCGGTTATCTTGCCCTCTATGCTCTCTATTGGCAATTCATCAAATGTTAATAGCTCAATACGAGCATAAACTACTTTATGTTTGAATTCATCTAATTTTTTAAGAAAGTCGGTATTATATTGTCTTTGAGTCTTCATAATCCTCTACCGCCTTTCTTAAAGTATCAATAAATAAAGTATATGTTTCATCAACTATTTTTTGTAATTCTGCTACTTTATTATTATAATTTTTTATACAAGTCTAAATATTATTCTAATTTACATTGTAAAATGGATCGTCTTTAGTGAAATCAGGATTACTTCTATCTTGTTCTAATTCTTTAAAATCTTTTAAGGCTTTCTTAGCTCTTAACCAATTTTGCTTTAATTGATAAATTGTGGTTGTAATATAATTCTAACCATTAAAAATTCTATAAGTAGTTTGGTTATCATTTTCAAAAGAATAAACTACTTCTTGACGTTGAACCGATAATTCGCATAAAACACCTGGATCAATTTCAATAGAAGTAATATCAGTTAAATCTTTAATCTAATATTCATTCTTCTAATCAATACCAATAATTTGTTTATCATCTTCATTTATTCTAATATTACAAGCCCAATTCTTTTCACTAACTAATACCCCAGAATCATAAATTTCTTTCTTAGTATATCCATCAATATAGTAATCTTGTTCTTCAGTTTGACTTACCAAATAAATATGATAAATTAAAGTAGGATCAAAATCCGCACGTTTAATTTCTATAGAATGATCTTTTTCTCCTTCTTCTTCGCTAATTGCTCCGCCGGGAGTAGTATAAAAATTAACTTTATTACTTGTATATAATTTCTATACATCACGTTTAGTAAAACGCAAAAAATAAATCTATGTTACTTTGTATTTAAAATCATCATTATAAAGATTTAAAATATTACCTTCAGTTCCATAGTATTGTTCTAAAGGTAAATCCGCCACTTGAATATCATTAATAGTATCAAACTTACTTGCTTGTTTACCATAATAAGAATACACAATAGTTCCTTGTTGTAAGCCAGCGTCAGATAATTCTACCACTTTAACGCTATAGATTGGAGCAACATGATCTATTAAGTAAGCACCTGTAATACCAATAACGATTTCTTCTCCATCAATACTGAACTTATCTCCAGGAGCAAAGCCTTCAAATCGAATTGTTATCGCAGGAGAATTAGCTAAAATATCTTTGGTCTATAAACTATAATGATTTCCGTCATAAAGCAATTCAAACATAGGATAAAAACTTAACGTTTGTAATAAATTATCTAAACAAGTTTGTTTATTTGCTTGTAATTTATTAATTTCTACCTAAGTCAGATTTTCATCTTTCAAGTTATCAATATAAGTATTTACATCATCAATATACCCATTAATTTTATACCATCCATCAAAAGAAATACTATCCCATTTAAGAATTTCACTCTCAGGCGGATCTGCATCAATAAATCCATAAGTAGTAAGATTATCAAAACTAACTTTATCAATTTCATAAGCGGTTCCGCTAAATGTATGAAGCATACGACCTAATTTATCTTCTGGACTTAAACTTACATTTAACAAACGCACAATAAAATTTCCTTCGGTTGGAGACTTAAATAACTTAGGTTCTCCATCAGTTAAAAATTCTAAAGCTTTAGTTTTAAATTGACGCTCTATATTAATATTATAATCAGTTAAATCAGTTGATGTAAAATCTTTAATTTCATCATCACCTAATTTATCCATAAATAAATGGTCTTCATCCATAAGATAAGAAATTAAACCACTTACCGGGAATTCGTGATAATAAGTGTTTCCATTCTTAAAAATATAAGGATATTGACTTCCAATAGTATCAGTTTTACTTTCAAGGGTATTAATTTTAAAACTGCTTACTTTTGGATTAAATCTTATTTTTAATAACTATCCATTGCTATATAAAAAACTATCTTCAAAAATACTATATACAGTATTAGAAAAGATTTTATTACTGCGGACCGCGGTTTCATCACTATATTGTTGAACTGCGTATTGATAACTAAATCCGTGTTCGACAGTAAAATCTCTATATAATTCTCTTGATGGAGTTTCGCCAACTAACTTAAATTTTAACACCGTATTCCAAGTATTAAAATTATCTTCACTACTAGCTCTTAATAAAGCAAAAGCTCCAGTAGCAGGAATTTCTAATCCTGTTTTCTTATCACGGATTCCATTTAAATTAATTTTTACATATCCATTATTTTCATCCATGACCGCTGAAAGTGTTGCTTGTAATTCTGGATTAATAGTTTCTCTATTAATAATTTGGTATCTAATACTCTCTGCTTCATAATTATTAATAGTAATTATAGAGTATTGAATAAAATAATTTTTATTTTTTTGTAATTCTTTATTTAATTCAAAACTATCATAACTTTCATTTAATTCTGTATCATTAATTGAATTGTGTAATTGCTCTCCGCTATCCGCAAAAATATTACCATTTTCATCATATACTTTAAATCTGTATGAATAGACTTTTTCAGTAATATCATCGTTTTTTTCTTTTTGGCTATATACTCCAATAAAATCTGTTTTGTTTATTCCTACTAAATTATCTTCAAAACCTTTTATATAAACTGCTGGTTTAGTCGTACATTTAGCAATACTAACTGTAGAATAATATCCAACTACTCCACTTGTGTTAATATATGCTAATTGAATTTTATAAGACTATCCTGGATTTAATTTATATTGGATAGGTTTTCCATTATTAGTAATTGATTTAAGATTTATATTGAAAGTAATAGAACCTTGTTCCAAGCAACCACGGACTTTGCTTGGACTAAAATCCGCGGTTGTTCCCTAAGCAATTACAACATTGCTTGATACTGTTTTAATTATATAACACAATCCTGAAACTTCTACCACACTAACTGCACGATTCATTTGAAATGGAATAGTAATTTCCTATCCAACAAATGCTGGTAAAGTTCCAGATATAATAGGTGGATATAACTTATTAACCATTTTATCCCTCCTAATTATTTTCGTTATTCTTCTCCTCTTGAAGATCTACCAATCTATTCGTAAAATCTCTTAATTGTTTTAAGCACTCTCCCATAAGAATAGTGTCTTCTCCTTTGGTTGTTACCAAAGAAAGAGTATTGTATAAAACTTTTAAGAAATTAATATCTCTTTCATTCATTTTCCTTTTTCTCCTTTTTAACCAGTAATTTCTTTTCCATTAACTGTTAATGAACCAATTATTTTTACTTCTCCCTGTAAATAAACAGATGTATCAGACACATTTAAAGCACTTCTTCCAGCGGATAAACCCGCGATAGTGCCGTCTAAATATACTCGAGGCTATCCATAATCCGTTTGCCCCCAATAATGCAAATAGACATTTCCAGTTTCCCTTTTATAATTAAGAACTTCACCAACATATGATAATCCACTAATAGCTTCATCCGCTTTTCCCTAAGCTTCTGCTATATCTTGAATCCATCCTGCTGATGCTTCACTGAGACTTTTAGCTTCCTTAGCAGCTTTACTAGCTTCAGCTGCCGTACTTCCAATCTTATTCAATATATAATTTAAACTCTAATTGCCATAGGTCCAAGTAGATCCAGCTACACCATTATAATTAATAATAATATCATCTTTAAATGTTCCACTATTTACAGTAATATTATTTGTTGTAATATTTCCTGTGTTTAAATTAAAATAAGTGCCAGTATTAGTGGAAGCATTATAATTTTTTGACTATAAATAATAAGTGCTAGCTCCAACACTTAATAAAGTAGTTGGTGTCTAATTACTATTTTCCACGGGGGTATTTATTTTTAAAAAAGGCTCATTTTGACTTAATAAAAAAATACTCTTTTTATTTTTTTGACCGTCTATTTTACTATCTTTTAAATCAATTAAAAGACCATTGCCGTTATTATAACCTTCAGATTTTATCTAACTATTATCTCCATTTATTTCAATTCGCCCATTTCCAGATTTACCAAATGTAGCAGTTCCATCATCTTTTAAAGCATAAACCTATTTACCTTGATAATATCCATAAACCCCAGTATTTTTACTAAGACTACTATCAGCTTTACCGTCACCAAAAGACCCCATTAAAACGCCAGTAAATGTATTATTATTTTCTTTTTTACCAGCGGCAATCTAAGCAACACCAATAAAATTATTACCATTATCTATATTTAACTATCCATCCCATTTATTTACCATTGCTGATGGATATTTATTCTAAATGACTAAGATAGGTTGACTCCAAACTACATTACTTTCCTATTTCCCTTGAACTCCATAAGTGCTTACCCCATCGACGTAAAAATTCATAGGACTTAATCTATATTCTTTTTTCTTATCATTATATTTAATCTAACCAATAAATTTATCTGTAGATCCAGTAGGATAAATATCCCAAGTCACGTTATTATCTACTTCACCATTTACAAATAACTTATAGGGTTCTTTAGAAAATATAGGTTCGCCATTACTTAAATAAATTATTTCAGTTGGGCCATTTATATAAGCGTTATCTTTAGTAGTAATGGGAACTGGATAATAAGCAGTTAAATCATAGTCTCCCCAACCAGATAGTGTCACCTATAGAATAATTAAATTATTCATTATAGAATTTGTGGTATTAACACTTAACTTACAACTCTATTCATTTTCATTATTTAAACTAACATTATTAACCGTTGAACCATCCATAAATTTCCAGGCCCATTTACAATTATTAAAATTAGTAACTTCTTTACCTTCATTATCATATAGCTAAGCCTTGAAAATATACTTATCTCTCACACCACTTCTAATAGCAGTAAATACTTTATTATTTAAGCTTTCGTGGGCTACCATATCAATTACTAAAGTACAATCAGTGCCATTAGTTCCTGCCTATCCAAAAGTAAAATCCTTAATAGCAGTATAAACAATACCATCTTTTTCTACTTTAGCAATTACAGTATTATTAGATTTATTAGCACTATAAAAAGTATTAATAGTATAATCTAAAGAAAACTCTCCAGGAGACACGTTAACATTTTCATTAGTTAAATCAATTACAATTTCTTTATAAGTAGCATCAGTTCCATCATCTTTAATCCCAAAATTAAGCATAGTATTTTTAATAGGAATCTACCAAATTACTCTCTATGCTTCAACTAATTTACTTTCTCCATTTTGATTTTTACCAATTATGCCATTAGTAATAGCATAAGTCTTAGAATCAAAATGTAAAGTTAATTTACGACTAATCTTACCGTCTGATCTATTCATTAAATAATTAGCCTAATTATAAATTAAATAATTACCATTAGTCTAATCTTCACAATAAATAGATAAAGCATTTAAGCTATCAATGGTTGCATCATTAGGAACTTGTTTCTCATTATTAAAAGTAATTATATTACTTCTATAAACTTTTCCATTATATAAAATAATTACTTTAACTTGTTCTTGATTTTTATTAGAACGCGGTTTTAGCTAATAAAAGAAATTATTTTTATTATCCTCAATAGCAGTCCAATAGACACCAGAATATTCATCTGCGGAAGGCGCCCCAAATTCATACATATACCAACGAACTTCAAATATGTCCTCTTTTTTATACTCGGTTATTTGAACTCTATTACCGTCTTCATCAAAATGAACCCATTTTAGTCTAATGGTTTTAGAATCAATCTAACCTTTATCATCAATTACATAGGTGCTTCCATCTAATGAATATAATCTTACATATTCATTTTCAATTTCATCAGCGGAAATACCTAATCCCATATATATATCTTTTACAAAAATATTATTAGGTGGGACTGACATATTAAAATCATTAGCATAGCTAATTAAATCATTATTACTATCTTTAAAATTACCTTTCTGATAAAGGTATATTTTTATATTATATATTTTTGCTACCGCGCTTGTATCAATGACAATTTCTTGAGAATAATATCCTTCAAAATTATAAGGATTACCATACATATCATTAGTATCTAAATCAATAGATGCTATCAAAGGAACTTCTCCATTATTTTTGATACTTGCCTCTATCTTTTTAATATTATCTGCGGTATCATCTTTTATACCATATATATTTAATTTTAATCCATAATTACCACTGACTACACCGAGCGTTTCAAGCCAGGTACGAAAATCGGCGCGCAGGCCCAACCGCGTAAATCCTTGCTATTCATCAGTAAAGGTAATTCCGCCTTTTGGAGTAATCTCAATTTCTTTTTCACTACCATTGGCTAAAATACTCCAAACTTCTTTATTATTATCTTTAGCAACAAAAAAGTTTCCAGTTAAATCAATAAAAGTATTAAAAGGATTAACAAAATTATATGGCTTATCTTCATTTTTATCAGTCTTTTTACCAACAATAAATTTAGTGCTATTATAGTCTCCTTTTGGGATCTATACATACACTTTATCATCTTTGTTGTAAGTGGTTATTTGGGAATAAGCATAAAATTCCGCATAAGATTCATTTTTAACCTTATACTTACCAATAAGTTTATCAGTCGCATCAATAATAGTGCATTCAATAGTGCTATCAAATTTAACTTTATCAACACTTGAATTAGCAATAATACTCATTGCTTGACATAAACTTTCTTGAATATTTAGTGCGTTATCAGCCAAAATAATCCCTCCTTTTACTCATTACTCTATAATTTTCTAAAAAATTAATTAGTTTTATTCAATATAATTACCCAAAAAGAAAAAGGGTGAAGCCCGCGGACCTCACCCTTAATTTTATTTTCTATTGGCATATTGAGAAGCTACATTAACTAATGTATTAAATGCTTCTTGAATTTCATATCTATCAGTTGCGTTCGGGAAGCTAGCTTCAATTCTAACATTCTATTCTAATGTTCCATCTTGAGAACTAACAGTAAATCCAGAAGATGAAAGAGTAGAAATTTGCTGGCTATTGAAATCTAATTGTTTAGCAATCTATCTAACTAATTGGATAGAAGCTAACATATTTTCAGTATCATCAGCATTAAGAACTAATTCTTTCTGATGTAAGAAAGCTAACTTGCCATCATCGTTCCAAGTGCCAGTATAACCGCCACTTCTAAATCCAACTAAATCTCTCCACTCCTAATCAGTAAGTTGAGTAAAACTATACTTACCGTTAGGAAGTCTACCAGAGATTTTTCCTTCACTTAACAATTTATAATACGCATCAACTCGAGCCGTAGTATCTTCATTAATACTACCACCATTAGCAATTTTTTCCTCGCGGTTTCTCTTATACTGATTATATTGAGCGGAACCATAAGCTACAGTACCCATCATCGCCGCCCAGTCAGTATCTCCACCGCTAGAACCACTATTACCAAATCCACTCTAAGCACGTAATGTTGCTTGAATGGCATCTAAAAGTTCTTCATAAGCTCTAATAGTATCAAGCAACTACTGACGATGTTGCGCCCAAGCTTCAGTCGCACTACGAACAGAACTTAATTCACTTTCAAGAGCAGGAATAACTTTATTAGATACTTCTTGATAAAGTCTATCACTTTCATCAGTGACATCTTTAACTTTCTATTGAGTATCTTTTAAATCATCACCAACAATCTTAGTGATTTCATCCATACTATCTTGCCATTCTTTAAATGTGTCATTAATAATATTAGTATTTTCAGTAATAGTATCTTTCCAACTATTACTATTATCTTTAATGATATCAAAAGAATTTACCCAAGCGTCTTGAACTACTCTACTATCTTCCTCTTGTGCTTTCGCATAAAGATTTCCAGCAGTAGTAATTAAATCAGTATATTGTTGAATTACTAACGCACGCTCTTGCTGATACGTAGTCTCGCGGTAAACCGCATCTTCCGCGGCCTTCTAATCAAGTTCCGCGAGCTTTTCAGCCAGCTCTTTCTCATATTGGAGTTTTTGCTGGCCGTATTTATTTGTCGCATTAAGACGAATATTATACAAGTCATTTTCCGCGTCTGCCAAAGCCTATTGTGCGTCATTTACTTTCTCTTGGTCTGCGGTATATACATAACCAAAATTACCTTCATTATCGCGTTGTAATCTAACTGTAGATTTCGCGTTTTGAGCTTCCTCTAATGCGATCTGTGCTTCGAGCACTTTATATTTAGCCTAAGCAATTTCTAATTCTAATTGACTTAATTTATCTTTATCTCTTAACTATTCAATTTCTTTAGTAAATTGCTGATATCTATTTTTAGCTGCTTGATTATTTGTCTTATCAATAGCCTAATTAACATTATTAAGTAGTTTATTCATTTCATAAATCTAATTAGTTTTTGTTAAATATTCATCTTGATAAGAAGACATTCTATCCAAAGCATCATTTAAAGCATCCCAACCGGAAATATTAAAGTTATTACCATTAATACTTACTTTAGTAGTGCTTAGTTGCTTATTCATTTCATCTGCGGCTTGTTCCATCTTCGTAGTAAGAATTTCTTTTAATGCTTCGCCATATTCTTCAGCTTTAGAAAGCATATCTTCTTCCGCTTCATCGAACGCGGCTAATATAGCATCATAATTCTTTTGAAGCACTTCACGTTCCGCCTCATCGGTCGAATTGGCTAAGGCCGCGGCCGCAGCATCACGTTCACGCTTCAAACTTTCATACCATTGTTTAGAAGCATCAAAATTATTTTTTTTAGTCTAAGCAGTTCCATTCAAAACTGATAAGACTTTATCATAATCTTTATCCTTACCTAACAAAGTAATAATAGAACGATAATGATCTAATACACTGGTTAAATGTTCCATATGATCTGTATATTTAGATAATTCATCATTTGCCAAATCTATAGTATTACCATAGTATTCAAGCATTTCTTTATCTAAATCCTACAAAGCATTTAAATTATCTAATGTATTATCATAAACATCCTATAAGCCTTCAATATAATTCTCTTGAGAAATTTCTCCATTGGCATAAGCATTATTTAACTAACCATAAAAATTCTCATAAGTTCCTAATTGACTAATTACTGGATCAAATTGACCTTGTAAATATCCAAGAGCTTCAGCAGCTTTATAAATATTATCACTTAATTTATCAAAATAATATTCTAATTTCTTAGTATCATTTTCATCTAATTGAATTTTTACTTCAACTTCATAAGTTAATTTTTCGTAATGTAATTCTTGAATTGTATTCTTTAAATCATCAAGAACTGCTTTTTGTTCTAATAATTTATCTAATGTTTTTTCATATTGAGTTAAAGCTTTCTATTGAGCCTCAGTAGTAGCACTTTCATATAGCTAAGTATAATTTTCTAACTCATTAGTTTCTTTATTAAAGATACCTTTTCCATTAAATTGTTTCTAAACAGCCTATTGATCTTTTGGTAAATCTGCTAAAACTAAATTATATAATTCCTCTTGCGTTTTATATAATTTTTTATTGGCATCAATTTCATTTTGAATAATTTCAAGTCTCTTCTTACCATAGACTCTATCTTTTACTTTTTCAAGACGCTCTAATGCTTTTTGTTGGAATTGTATTTCACGAGTAATTTCATGATAACGCTCAACTTCTTTTTTAGTAGATTTACTACTATTCTTCTTATCACGAATATTATCAGTTTTAATTTTATTATAATCTAAAACTCCATTGTTACTTTTACCAGAAGTTCCAAAATTATTTATACCAAAACGATTGGTATCAGGGGCTCCATCTACTTGGTTGACAAGGAATTGACCGGCATCTTGTAAAGATTGAGCAAAATCTTTAACAGAATCTCCACCGCTACCTTTAATATCATATTTAAAAGAAGGAAGACCTTCCTTTCCACCAGAGGTAAGCCATTTTAATAAACTAAATTTAGTATTTCCATCACTTGCAGGAGTAAAAGAGATTGTATAATCAAAATTTGTAATTAAATTACCTAAAGCACTTAAAACATTTCCTGCTGCTTGAGAAGCCGTAGTGACACTATCTAACGTGTCACTCATAAATGTATTAGTTAATGTATCAACTTTTTCAGCATTATTTACAGTAAATTCAGCTAATCTATCTGCTGTAATTTTAGTTCCATCAGCTAATTCAGTGTATGTTTTTGCCATCTAATCAGCTATACGCTAAAATTTTTCTGGCGCAGTTTCTTCTAACTAACTTAAAGAAGTAAACAAATCTTGCTAAAATGATTGAAATTCTGCGCTAGCTACATCGAAATTAGTTTCTATATTAAATTGAATTTGACCCGCTTCATTAGCATGTTTTACTAAATAATCATAATGCTCAGTAAATAAATCAATAGCTCCTGCAAAATCGGTCGCACCCTATAACTACTTTTCCCAAGTATTTAGATCATTTACGGCCTATTGTGCCTTTTCCCATTCTTCAGTACCAATTGTTACTTCATCAATGCCATCTTTAACTTTCCAAGTTCCAGAAACTGCATCTTTAACAATATTTTTATTTAGCTTGCTTTCAGTTGTTATTAAAGCTCTTAATCCAGATGTAACCCCTTTGTAATAAGAATCCATATTAATAGCCCCAGAACGAAGCTATTTATTTAAATCTATAAATCCTTGAGCAATAGAACCAGTTGTTGCTGAAAGAGTTTTTTCATATAAATTTGTTTTATCAATATTATCATCAATTTCATCATCTAAATTAGAAAAACCCATATGGATGTTTTTAATTCTGTCATTAATAGCGTCAAAATATTGATCTACAGTGATTTTTCCTTCTTTATAAGCTTCAGCATTTTTCTTTAACTCTTTAGTTCGTTCATTAAAAAATTTCGCATCATTTTCATCAGAAAAAGAATATTTACCAGGTTCAAAATTAGAACTTTCATTAATTAACTCATCATATAACTAAATATAATTAGATACATAATCCAAATTAAGTTTATTTCTTTCTTTAATAACTTCAATTTCTGTATCTAATAATAATTTTTCTTTTCCTTCAGATGCTAAAAGAGACTCTAAAGCTCCATCTGTTAACTTATAAGCATCACCAACTTTAGTAATATAATTAGCATAGCTTTCATCAGCAGATAAAAGAGTTTCAACCTAATCCATGGTAAGATAGCCCTTTTGATCTTTATACGCTTTAAGAGCAGTCTCCATAGCACTTTGACTATCATTAATTTTAGTTAAAACTTCTTTAAGATCATCTAGGCCATAAACATTAACATTAACATCATTTTCTTTATAATTATTTAAAAATTCTTGAACTTCTTCTAAACTGTCAAAATTGTCAATATTTATACTGGCTAAAATTTTCCAATCTTTACTAGTTAAAGAGTTAAAAAATTTCTCTGTATCTTGGCCCTAAAATTTTTCTTTAATAGACTCAACAGACTAATCTACTTGTTCATCAAGAAAAGTTAAAAAATCTTCAACACTAACTCCAGCTATTGCCAATTGATTCTTAAAAGAAGAAGAAATTAAGCTGGCGGCATCTTCTATTCCACCAGATTCTAAACTCTTATATATAGAATCAGAAATATTTTTAAAAGTAGCATCATCTAATAAAGGTTCTAAGAAAATTTCTTCATATTCTCCATCAGAATAAATATTTTTTCTTATATTCGTTATTGTTTCTGTTAAATTAGCTATTTCTTCTTTATTGAATTCAATGGCTCCAGAAGTCACAGCATCCATATAAGACTAAAAGTCTTCTTCAGCCTACTAAATAGCTTCAGCATTCTCACTTAACCATTCATCTCTTATTTTTTCTGATTCTTCACGTCTTCTTTTTCCAGTTTTTAAATAAGTTTCACTATATCCTTGTTTAGATTTTTCTTCATACCAATCTTCAGCAGACTAAGTAAGATCCATGCCTTTAAAATTCGGACCCTCTAATAATGTTTTATTTCCTGTTTTATAATTTTTTCTTATTATTTCTGCCTAAGTTTTCTATTTCGCTTTAGCAAGTTTATCTTGAAGCTCTACCTATTTTTCTAATAATTTTTGCTATTTCTATAAATTTTCTAAATCTTCTTTATCTGTAATTGATAATATATCCTAAGAATTAAGCTCATCAATTCTATCTTTAATATTTTTTAATTCTTCATTTAAAGATTCCAAAGCACTCTATTGTTCTTTATAACTTTTAGTTGCTTCATCTATTCTTTCACGAGCTCGATCTTCAGCTTCAGCTATAGTATTACATATTTTTACAATTATAGCTATACCTACTGTCAAAGCAGCCAATAAAGGTAAAGCAGACTTAAGAGCCACACTGAAACTCATAGTTCCTGCAGCTGCTGCTTCTGATGCTTTTCCATAAAAAATCTATTTTATAGCAGCAACTCCTGCTTGATAAGATTCTTTTTCTAATAGATTAGTAATAACAGGCAAAAGCATAGAAAAACTAAACAATATATTAATAAGAGAATCAAGTGTCATGCCTCCATCTTTGATTGTATCAAAAATTGAATTAATAGCACTAATAGCCATCGCAGTCTAAGATAATGAACTTCCTATAGCAGTCATTGTCGTAGCCCAATCATCCATCTATTCTTTTGGCTTCTACATGTCATCGCCCATTTTTTTAGCTGATTCATCAACATGATCTATAGATCCACTTAATTCTTCAGCTGCCTATCCAGCTCTTCGAGCTCTCTCTCCTAATTGATCAAACTCTTCTCCAGTTTCCTAATCGGACTCAAGCCAAGGGTCTTGGACAGAAACTTCTCCTGCTTCTACGATAGCTCTTTTCAGTTCTTCAAATCCATCAATAAATAATTCTAAATTAGTTTTTCCCTTACCAATATTTTCATTTACGCTTTCAAAGAATTTCTTTAATTTATCCTAACCAGTAATATCAGTTACAGATTCATCAAACTCTTTTAAAGAATTCAAAAATGGCCTAAATGCTTCAGTAGCCGCAGATTTTTCATTAGGATTCTAAGTACTGGTCATAGCTACACCTTGCATTTCACCTAACTATTTATTGATGAATCTTTTTACTTCTCCTAAATTCTAAAAAGAAGAAGTAACTCCATTACCTGTGGTAGTTTTTCTCTAAAAATAATTAACACGTCCATAAGTCTCATTATACATATTATAATCGCTTATGGCTTTTTTATATTCTTCTTCGCTAATGCCAGTCTCGCCCCTAGCAATTCTTTGTCTCTATCTATACATTAAAGATTGTTTAACAGCATCTTCTTCATCTTGTAAAAGGTCTAAATTTTTAGCTTGCTCCTCAGTCTGCTTTTGCATTGCTCTAATAGAGTCTAAACGTAAAGAATAAATTTTCTTTTCTTCTTCACTCATTTTCTCTTCGTTTTCTAATAAAATATTTTGAAGGGTAATCTCTTGTTTCATATTATCCCCTCTTACTGCACCGAAGTTAGTTCCATCATCAACACTAACTCCCATAGCAGCATTAAGAACTTCTTTCTTCTTATTATTAACTTTTTCTCGACCAGAAGTAGTAAGCATAGATAAGGAATCTCCCACATTTCTTAACTTACTTGCAATTTGATCTCCCATTAATTTAAAAACTATGGTAGATATAGTAGCAAGAAGACCTTTTAGCCCTCCTAAATTATCTATTAACCAATCTACAGCATTAACAATTTTTGCTAATGCATCAGTAAGATCAATAAAGAAATCATCACTTATAATATCAGTAAATACTGATTCTAAAGAAGCTCTTAAACGTTTTCCAGCGGCCTCCCAAGACTCAGCATAAATATCAGCTTGTTTATCTAACGAACCATCAGCATTCTATGCTCTTTCAAGATTCTCTTGATAATAATCAAAATTATCCATTAAAGCAATCAATTGGGTATACTAACGAACACCAGCCACCTATTGGGCCAATGCTACTTGCTATGATTTACTAATAGTATTCCATTTTTCGCCCATCTCTTGAAGTAAATCATCCATATCTTTTAGTTCTCCGCTAGAATCTTTAATATTAATTCCAACTTTTTCAAGAGCCTATGAATATTGATTTAATGTAGTGCCATCTTCAAGAGTATCACCAAGCTTTAAACCTTGAATACGAGCAAAAATAGTTTTTAAAGAAGTACCAACAACATCTTCACTTTGACGTGTAGTAGCAGTAATAGTCGCTAATGCAGCCGCCGCATTATCAAAACTTAAACCAATCGTATTGGCAACAGCAGCAAACTTTTCAAGACCGCCAGCAATTTCATCAGTACTAGATGCAGTATCGGCACCTAAACGCACCATTGCATCAGCATAATGCTCTAATGATTGACTTCCATCATAAAAGTTGTTCCAAACAGCAGTCATTTGATCTGAAACCGTTTCAGCACTTTCACGAGCTACATTTGCCATTTTTATAGTAATATCAGTGCGCTCTTTTACTTGTTCATCGTCTAAGCCCTACTGATAGTAAATTAAAGCAGCATCAGTATATTTAGTTGTCGTAGTACTTAATGCTTTAGCCGCTGTATTTGCTTCTTTAGCAAATTTTGCCATCTCTTCAGAACTTTGTCCTGTAACAATACGAATATTATTTAAAGATTCATTTAAATCCTAAGCATATCCATAGGCAGTAGAAACGGCTCCCATGAATCCATGTAAAATACTAGATGAAATTTGCCAACGAGCAGTATTTTTTAAAGTAACAAATAAATCTCCGAGAAGTCCTCTAACCTTAAATAATGGGGCATCAGCCATAGAGATAGACCTGGCTAATGACATAAAGGTTTCGGCTCCTTCAGGGCCTAAATCAGATAAAGTATTAGCATAATCTTTTAATTTTATCTTACTTCTATCTAAAGAATGAGAAAATTTTGTTAAATCTAATTTTCCAGTATTAACATCTGTGGCTTCTTGTAATTTAACTTTTAACTAAGCTGCCGCATTAATACCTTCTTGTATCTCTTTAGTTACCCCTAAAGTTGATCCAGTAGCAGAAGCTTGATTAATTAATGAAGTTAATTGACTCTATAAATTCTATAATTGCTGTTGAGCCTATTTAGAATCAGCAGTAAATTGTAAATTAACCTAATAACTATTTAATTGTTTAGCCATAGAAATCTCCTTTCTCTCCAAGTTTTATCTTTATATAAAAATAAAACGGGGATAAGAGCAATTACACTCTTATCCCCATCACTCTATTATTTTTCAAAAAATAGTAGTATTAACTAATTTAATTAGCCCAATTTAGTAAGCACGTCTTTCAATAAAGCCATATTATCTGGATCATTTAACTTCTTTTGGATATCAGTCGCATCCAAATTTAAATTACTATAGTCCGCGGAAATTGCTTCCATAATACCCATCGCGGAATTACGATATGCTACAATACTACTAGCCATTTCGTGAGTTGTTTTATTTAAATAATAAAACTCTCCATCAGGCACAAGTCCAATAATAAGATTAAGCACTTTAGAAGCATTAAGCATATCATAAAGCTTCATTGGATCTTCCTTCTATTTCTCAGTAAATGAAATATTACTATAAGCATAAATAATCTCTAAACCAAGATTCATATCCAATTTTAAATGATTATAATATCCAGTATTTTCATCTACTGAATTATTCAATACACGAGTAATCAATTCACTCTTTTCCGCAATAGGAAGATATTGCTTTACTTCAATAGTCTAATCATTATATTCAACAGTTTGAACTTTATTGAGTTCATCTTTAGTAATTCCTAATTTATTATATGAAATTTTAGCCATAATTAGCCTCCTTTTACTCTTTATTATATTATACAAAAAATTTTTTATTTAGTCAATTTTCTTAAAGGTTCTAAAATTTACTTTGATTAATTCTAATACGTCCATACAAAGCTTTTTCCCAACTTATATCCCCATTAAAATAATCATCATCAATATTATCAATAAGTTCTTTTACTACAGTTATAGTTGGAATAACTTTAATTGTTCCATTTAAATTTAATACTAAAAATTTAGTATAATTACCACCAATCAATTTATTCAATACAGTATCTACATAATTAGATTTTCCGCCTGTTAATTCATAAATTGCTCTTAATCTATAAAAATATTTAGGAGCGTCAGGGTGCTCTTTAGGATAGTGTCTCTATTTACAACCTAACATACGATAATATCTTTGTATTTTACTAGAAGCCCCACCAAGAGGAATCATAGTCATAAAAACGCGAAAAGGATTTGTCGATCCTAGCTCAATCTAAGTATTAGACATATAATTTTTTGCAGTAAAAGTAGCATTTAGTAAAGCATCGTAAAGATCCTCGTCTATTTGATAATGAGAATTCTACTATATAGTATAAGTTTGCTATATTCCTATAATATCAGTTTTACCCGATACTCCTCTCATTGTTGAAATAGAATTCTAAACATCTTTTTTAATCTAATCTCCTGCTTTTTTATATATATCGCCCATTAAATTCTTAATATCATCATCAATATTTTTAGATAAATCAATAACATTAACTTGCCCTGTTCCAGCTTTTTTACTTGCACTTGTAATAGTCATGTTTTTGTTACCTGCAAAATAATTTTCCGCCGTTGCCACCGCTTCGGCCACTACATTTTCAAAATATTTGCCACGAGAATCATTATTATCCAAATTTTTAGGAATATTAAATAAAAAATTCATTGAAGAAAATAAATCTGGATTAATCTATTCTAAAGAGTCTAATAATTCTGCCATCTGAGCATCTTGAATTACATTTCCTTGTTGCCGGTTTTGAATACTTCTAAAAAATTCTTCAAGCTTTTTTGCTTGCTTCTCTTGAGTTCCTCTCGCATGCAACTTTTGACTCATACTTCTTTTTGTATAATCATAGGATTTTTTTAAAAAATCCTAAGTATTCATTTCTCGCGGACTCGCCTTAATACTTCTCTATAATGAATTCATAAATCCTCCTTTTCCGCATAACAAAAAAATGGGAGAGAATATTTCTATTCTCTCCCATTAATTAATCTTTTTTATCTAATTCAGATAAAATCTTACTTACCTCATCTTCCTCTTGAAGAACTACTTCTTCAATAGGTTTAATAGGCTCTTTCTTTAATACAGCCTTTTCTACTTTTGGCTGCTTTTTAGTAGATTCTTTTTTAGGCTGTTTCGGTGGAGTACGTTTTACTGGACCTTTTACAACCATATCAATTAGCCCCCAATAACAGTAGTGCTATTAGCAGCGGTCTTTCTACGAATATCGTTGTCAACTGTTTCGTCTTCTTCAATAATCTGAATAGCAGCCAAAACTTTCTTACTATGATCGAAACGAGTGTAATCAGGGAATGCATCCATAGTAAAGGTGAAAGTGGAAGGATCACCAGAAGAAGCCATTGTGAAATTAAAGTTGGACTGAATCTTACAGTTAGGAATAATAAATTCAGCAGGCATATCTACACCGTCTTGATTACGGAATAAAGTAGAAGCTTCAAGATAATAGTTACCACCAAATTTATCAGCAGTAATTTCAATCTGCTTAGCACCAGATTCACGCTCAGTGTAGTAATCAACCATTACAGAGTCGCATTTAGCATAATCAGCTTCCAAATCATTAGCAGTATAAGCTTCTCCAGAAGCACGAGCAAATCCTTTTACAGTAACACTAAAACCAGCGTCTCCCTCAACGACTCCTTCGTGTGCCAAATAAGGCTCAGAAATAATTTCGCCATCTTTCATAAAGAAAACATAAACATAGTCATCATCTTTATGCTCGTTATCAAGATAAGGAGCATAAGAAACAGGGATAATCAAACCATCTGTTTTAATTTCTTTCTTATCATTGGCAGGGACAATATCTTTACTCTTATCAACAGTTTGAGTAATATGTTGCTTAATCTTATTATCAGGAGAAGCCTCAATAAGACCAGCACCGGAAAGAATCATGAAACCTTCAGGAGAAATAAGAGCATCTTCCATTGTGAAGGTAACAGTACGCTCGCCTTCCCATGCGACTAAGTTAGTATTACCACGACCGCCCTGTGCGTATACGGTGGTAGCAGCGCCTTCCATACTGGAAGTCTTTAAAGTGTCGAAATAAATAACTGGCTCATTCTTATAAAATTGCTTATTACCAATCTTTTGATTAGCCTTTGCCTTTAAAACGACATCGCAAATTTCGCGTACACCAAATTTCATAGGTTTTTTTCCTCCTTAAAAAATTTAATGGATATTTTTCATCCAGTTATCCGGTTTATTATCAGGTTTCGCCCCTGCTAATCTAGACCGGATATCAATATCCCAATTAATATAAAGTTGATATCTTTCAACAAGGTCATAGAGTTGGAACATTGTTAAATCCATTAAATCCTGTAAAGACATTGAATCAAGACCTACAGTAAGCATTGAAAGATACTAACTAAATATACTAGCATTAGCCGTGCCATTTAATTCAGCGACACGTTGTCTACCTCGCATTAATTTATCGGCTATCTTTTTCGCGGCCGCATTTCCAGGGTTAAATCCCATTTCTTGCGAAGCATTAGACTTAAAACAAAATATTTCTTTAATATATTCTTGTAATATATTAAAATTGCTTTCGTCAATCATTATTTGCGGGTCACCTTGTAAAACAATTGACCTAGGGGTAAATAAAACATTTTGCTTTGGAAACAATAATGTAAGAACCTGCATAGATGCTTGTTTTTTATCGGCCATCTCTTTTTCTTTCATCATTGTCATAAATATCTAAAAATTATTTGTTTCTCTTAAAAGACTTTCGCCCGAATTCTCTATTATGTTTTTATCAATACATAAACACTAAATCCCCAAGAAAAGATCTTTTTCACCTATAAAAGAAATCTCTTTTATAGATGGCTAATGAATAGTAGCTTCTAATTCAGGTATTGGCAAATCAATACCAGTCATTAAACCAAGTCTAATATCCATTATTTTTCAGTTCTTTTTTTAAAATCTTCTATAAATCTTTCCTCGTCATTAGGATTTGGCATAAATTTCTTATCTTCTTCACCATGGACTGCTTGATACATAAGACATAAACCAGCATATTCATCAGTTAAAATAATTTGATTAGCACCAAGAAACTCTAACTTACCAATACCGGTTAAATGTGTTTTATCTATCATACTGTCAATTTCAGCAGCAATGCGATAAGGGCGTAATTGATAATCTTTTAAATGCCACTAATCATAATGACACACAATATCAAATTCAATAATATTATCTCTAAATTCTGGATTTTCACTCTAAACAAAATTATCAAAATTAATAATGATATAATTTAATACACTTCCATCAACATAAAGTTTAGGAATTATTTTAATATTTTTATTAAATAATTGAATCATCTGCTCATCATTTAAATCCGGTTTATCAATAGCATCTTTTGTCGTATAGTATAATAAACGTTTAAGTCTTTCATTTTTACAAAGATGCTTTACAACAATTTCTAAATCTTTTTCAACAGAAAGAAAACTTGATTTAGGTAAATTTACACCATTAATTTTCATAACACCTTTTACTCCTTAAAACAATGATTGAACTACAATTGTTTTTTTATAATCTCCATAACATAAGTCAAACTATCCACTATATCCAGAAGTCCAACTTACTTCAACTGTTGGCTTTTTAGCCTCTTTAATAACTTTTAAAGAAACTGGCAACTTTTTATTATTCTCTATTCTCCACTCTAAAGCAACCTTACCATCAAAATAATAAGTATAAGTTTTCTTTGGGAAAATAAACGTTTCCCCTATAATATCAGTTGTCGTAGGATTCGGATCAACTGGTTCCGCAATTAAAGAACCAACAGTCTTATCATCTAAATTATCTTCCTACTCATTAATATAATATTCAGTTGCATTGACTTCCAAAATGCCAGGCATGCCTATGGAATCTACAGCTTCAACGCGCCAACAAATTAAATTATCTCCTTCATCCTAACTATCTAAATAAAATTTAGTATAACGTCTAAAATAACTTAAAGTATCTTTATTTTTAGGCATTAAAATATTTAATGAATAATTAGGTCGATCCACGCTAATTTCATGTTTCTAAATATAATCAATTTTCGTTTCTACTGGACCGCGAATTGCTGCATAAGTAGATTTTTTCTCTCCATTATCTACCCAATTTATTTTATAAGAGCATTTTCTAATATCCCCTCTAAAATAAGCTAATTCAGTCAAATCCTAAAGATAGCAAATCCAATAAGTATTAGTTCCACACCATTCAAAAATATCTCCTGGCTTAAACTAATATTCATTTCCAACAGACAAAATCTTATCATCATAATCCTATTTTAATTTATTAGGATTAATCAAACATCTAATAGGCTTTTTATATTCCGCGTCCTATTTAATAATTTCCGCGGCTTGGTATGAATTCCATACTGCTCTATCTAAACTTCTGCGCTTAGATAAAATCATACGTTCTTGTTGGCGGTTTCCGCCCATTTGACCGAGCCGAACCGCTGTATAATTAACGCCTTCAACAGGGCTACCTTCAAAGGGTGGTTTATCATAAATCCCTAAGCGACCTTGTTGTAATCTAAAAGGTTGCTTACTACTATAATCAAACCCTGATGCCATAATTTATCTCCTATAAAAGACTAATTGTTTCAAAAACAGTCTTACGATAAAAATTAAAATCAGTATCTTGATTCTGTAATCCCTCAAGTTTGTTTAATAGCTATAAATAAAGGGGTTCAGCGCTAAAAATCACACTAAACCCCACGATTTCATTTATAACAGTTTCTAACTATTTATGCCAATCTTCATTGTTTTCACGCATTGGAATTAATTTCCATAATTGGTTGGTTAAGCGCAAACAATTGACTTTTATACTTTCTACTGGAATATCAAAATTATATTTAGTAATCATATCGGCTTTTAAATACATCCCAGTTAGATTCATACTCACCCTTGTCATTTAAGCGTCTACGTTTATATAAACGCTACATATGGTGAGACTATCTTTGGCATTCACCTAATAAATTTAATAATTTAGATAAATGATTTGCCTAAGAAGTAAATTTAAAATCAGAGCCACTATATTTCATTCGAGTGTTCTCAATTGAAGTGACTTGTCTTTGCGTCCAACCACACATCATTAAAATAGCTAGAATATTAATTTCTTCTTCAGTTAGATCACAATTAAAACTGGATCTATCAACTAAAACTTGAGGTTCTTCACCCAGTTCTGGAAGCTCTCCCCATACCGTTCCTACAATGAAATCATCTGGTGTAGCATCAGACTCATTAATAGTAGCAACATCTAAATTATAATCTAAAAGATTTTTTCGCGGGAATTCAAATCCAGGAATAGCATCTATTATAAGATTCTATAAATCTCTTAAAGTATCTTCGGGAGTTAATTCCAGATACATATCATCAGTAACCTTGTTAAGAAAGCGATTATAAACAGTTGAGAATAATGTTCCCACTTAATCGCCCTCCTATAAAATTATTTCTTGGAGGAAGTTTCCTCGGTTTTATTAATTACTTTATATCCAGAACCACTTGTGCGACGACCTTGAGTAGTAGGTTCTTCTCTTACTACACGACGCTTAGCCGCAGGTTCTTTCTCTACAATAGTATCTTCTTCTTTACTAGCGATATCATTAGCAATAGCCTTATCAACATCAAACCCAGTTTTTTCCTTCAAAGCTCTACGCTTATTAATATCAGTAATAGGAAGGCTAACAGACAAATTCTTGATTAAATCAATAATTCCAATAGGAGCAAAATCAAGAGCGTCTAAAAAAGCATCTAATGAGCCATTAAGAATTAAATCAGCAACTTGCTGCTCTGACATATTATATTCAGGTTCAGTATGAACGTTAAGAGTATGAGTTACTTCTGGCTCTAAAATCTGTAAAAAATTAGCAATCAATTCGCGGCCACCCGCCTGATAAGTCAACTTCTCTAATTCACCAAATGGAATGCGCTTAGTCTCACCGGGCGCAAACTCACGGCGCAAATTAGTATCAGGAATAGTATAAACAACTACACTAGTGCTTCTATTTTTTACATTATAAATATCTTCATTATTAATCATTATTCAATTTCTCCTTTTACTCATAAAACAAAAATATGGGGAGAGGGAGTTTAATCCCTTCTCCCCATGGAATAATTTATATTAAATTAAACAGTGCCATCAAGACGGCCATCATAGGTGATAACCTTACCGGTGACTCCATCATAATTCCAAGTATACATCTGACCAAGAAGTGAAGTATCAACATAAGCACAGATGTTATTAGCAAGCATACAAACTACGCCGACCTTCTTGTAAACCTGAATCTCACGAGAACGATCATAATTATTGAACTCGTCAACAATAGTACCGCCTTCGAAAGCAATCTTTACAGGCTTACCATCAGCGCCCGTAGGAATAACCCAAGCATAACCAGGATCAATAACCTTACGAGTATTGGTTTCATCTTCAAAGCCCTGCTCAAGAATAATAACCTTAGTGCCCTTGTAGGTAGCAAGACGACCATTATTCCAAAGCTCATTCTTCATAGCTTCAGTATATCTCCAAGCCTCATGAGGAATCATCTTAACAGCGAACTCATAAGTACAATAAATAGTAGGAGTACCATAAGCAGAAGCAATGGTAATCAAACGATCCATAGCAGCTTCATCAAATCCAGCGGCCGCAACGCGGTTAGCAGGAGGAAGCTGATTGATGGAAGATCTAAGAGCAGCAGCAACTTCTTTATAAATAAGTTCATCCATACCATCCATGATGATCTTGGTTACTTCACCAAAATCAACACGACCATCGAGGAACTCTTCGAAGCCGATTTGAGCGGCTCCGCCGATAGCGCTAGTACGTACCTCGAAGGCTTCATTCTCTTTAGGTCCAAGCTTGAAGACTTCGTAAATACCAGCAAGACCAACGCGAGTTACAAACTGCTTAGCACGAGCGCGGTTATTAAGAGGACGACGGAAAATAGGCTTATCACCCTGAGCGAAAGTCTTAACCTCAGCAAACTGATCATATTGCTGAATAACTTTCTTAGGAAGAACCTCATCGAGAGTTTGCTCGATCATAGAGAAAATAAGATTCTTATTTTCACGATAAAGAGCATAAGTACCAGCCAACTCATTCATTTCATTACGAAGAGTTTCATTTAAGGCTTCATAACTAAGATTTTTTCCCTCATAACTATAAGCAACAGGAGCAGAAGGATCAGCCTTAGCAACTTGCTTCATAAGAGCAATTAAATTATTTTTATCTAACATTATCCTTTTCTCCTTTCTTACTTAATACGCATTACCTTGACGCCTTTTTGACCGTCAGGCATAGTATAAACTTTAACAACCTGCCAGGTCATTGAATCGTCACCAGTTTTGCTAAGAATACCCTTTGTAGCAGCAGAAGGAGAAAGCTTATCTCCAACAGCAAGAGTATCTTCATTAACCATATTAGTAGTATAAAGATCACCAATCATGGTCTTGAATACACGAGGAACCATAGAAGTACCAGATTCCATAAACTTCTCGTGATAAATACCTAACTTATGATATGGATCATTAGTCCAATTCATTTCATACATATCAGGAACATCAGTGAGAACTTTATCATAATAATACTTTACAGGAACTTTAGTAGTAGTCTGATGATTATCATCAAGAGTATATTCATTACCATCGTAAGTGAACTTATTATCAACAACGTCATAAACACGACCAGCAATAGTAACAGTCTTTAAACCCTGATCTGCGGAAACAGTCTGATCAATTACCTTATAGGTCTGACCCTTTTCATCAACGCCATTCCAGAAACGTCCACCATACTCGACTTCAACATGCTCCCAATCATAAGGGCTATAAACACGAGCCTGATAGTCATCTTTAAGCATAGCAAATTCGCAATCCCACTGCTTACTGCCATCATAATGATCGCGATAAAGCTTGATCTCGTTATAAACAAGCATCCATTCACCTTCGCCAGTGAAGTTGACTTCGCCAATACCATTATCATTAGCAGCATAGTCATACTTTACAAACTGACCGTTTTCAAGAATCTCAATGTCTTTATTGGCAGGAAGTTGAGCGTAGATTTGAGCGTTTCTTTGCGCGGAAAGGTGATTAGGCTCGACCTGACCGTAACCAAACTCAACATACTTTGCCTGAGACTTAATAGGAAGATTCTTATTCAAAAAGTCTTTAAACATTTAGTATGTCCTCCTTATTAATTTTTGTTGGCGGTAGCAAAAGCCGCCTTCACCCAAGCGGGCATATCATCATCATCTTCTGAACCATTATTCAGATTAAAAGTAGTAGCACCATTGGGTTTATTATTTTCGTCAAGGTCGAAACTCACCTTGTTGCGAACACAAATAACAGATAACTTAGCTTCAATATCATCAAGAGAATATTTATCAATATTTTCAACAACATCAGCCTTATCTTCATCAGAAAGCATATAGAATTTAGCAATCATATCTTCTTTATCTTTCTTCTCTGCGGCGTTTTTAAATTCAGCAAGTGGAGCAATTTGCTCTTTCAAGCTATTATTTTCAGTTTCAAGAGCCGCGAATTTAGTCTGTAATTCATCATACTGAGCTTTGAGTTCAGTATATTCAACAACATCTTCAAGAGAATAATTTTTCTTTTTCTTTTTGTCATCATCATTCTCACCGTTGTCGCCTTTATCAGACTTATTAGAGGGATCACCTTTATCAGGATCCTTTTTATTATCATTACCCTCTGGTTTATTTTCACCATTAGGATCATTTGATTTATTATTTTTGTCCTCTTCTTCAGCCTTTTTCTTTGAAGCATACTCATTTTCAAAATCTTCTACGGCATTAAGAGCGAACTGAGGCTCGGCCGCAGGAGTATAATCAGTTACCTCAACCAAAGTATCAGAAGGAACGAAATTCTCTGCTTCAAGAGAAAAATCCATACGATAATACTTTTCGTCCTGTTTATTTTTCAAAACAGCAAACTTTTGTTCGCCATCTTCGCAAATACCCTCAATACGATAAACAGAACAATAATTCTTTGGTTCGACAGGATATTTATTCTCAATATAAGAATAAAGAGAATTCCACAAATTGTCGCCAATATTAACAGCGTATTGTGTAAACACTTTGGCTCCTCCTTCTTTCATAAATTCTTTAAGTTCATTCATCATGGAGAACAAAGTGTTCTTAAAACCATCATCGAATGAAAAATTCACATTGATTTGAGAGCCTTCGAAACAAGGTTCATTTTCTTCTCCCAAAATACAAAGTTTAGAAATAATTGCCTCATTTATAATAAAAAACTAAGGCTTTCCATTACTATCTTTTGCCCACGTAGCATTTAATGTTTTTTCATCTAATTCCATAGATTGATTATTCCCTTTATTAACTACACGTTTACACTCAGGATACTAACCAGTCCACAAATAGCCTTCAGTCATTAAATACTCACGTTCGGCAACACCATCATCCAAAAATTTCTAAAACCAAACTTTAGCTCCAAGATCTACAAAACCATAAGGACGAGTATTATCTCTCATCCTAAATTCGCCATTAGATAATTCAATTATCCTATTATGTTCTTCAAAATCTTCGGTATTTTCATTAAAAAAACCAACAATAGGACTACCAGGAAGGCTATTAGCCATCTCAGTTGCTACGTCTTTAGTAATTACGCTTTTATTACGATTAGGCTTATCATCTACATAGCAAACCTTAATTTGGCATTTAGAAATTAAAGGATTTACAGGAGTTATATTTATAAACTCACAAGGTGTATTTAATTTAATACTTGTATGTTTCATAAATCCTCCTTATTTCATTGCTTCTTTATTTTGAATAGTTTTTTCACTTTTCTAATCGTCAGGTTTTTCCGGACGTCCTGCCTCGCCATTAGAAGTTTTAGCAGTTCCAGAACCTGAACTTCCTGAATTATTTTGAGTTTTATTATTAGATGATGAACCTTTTAAACCCAAAATATCTTCACTACCCATAGTAGAACTCATAAGAGGAGGAATCATAATTTCACTTAAATGTAAAATCTCATTTTCAAAATGAGCCGCATTAAGAATAAAACTCTATGAATGTCCAAGAGCAACCTAAGACAACAATTTTGATTGTCCCATTTGCGCTTGCTCTTTATACATTTTAGAAAGTGTCTGATAATTGTTCTGAGTAGTTTCTAATAAATAAAATCTAAAATTATATTTTTTATTGCTACTCTTTTTTTCAATAATCCTATTAAAGAATATATTAAACTGTAAAATTAAACTTCTTATTGTAGATTCATCATTCAATACAGATTTCTCTAAAGCCATATTACCATCAGTATTAAACAAATTCTATGAAATACCTAATGAATTATAAACACTACGTTCAACTTTTGCTAAATCATCAGTAGTCGTTGTAGTATTCTTATCAGACATATCAATAGAATCTACATCAGTAAATGTAGTCAAAACATCTACTCCAATAGCCCTCTATAACATCTAAACTGCGTTATTATGAATATCTCTGGCTTCATCAACATCAAATATCAAATCGCCGTTTTTATCCATTGGGAGCTTTTGGACTAAGATTTTAAGTAATTTCTACATTTGTTTCTTGCGATCAAGGTCCTGCGCGGCATCCAAATCCATAATCGTTGGGATAGAGTTTACAAAAATAGGAATATCACTATTATTAATATTAAACTTAACACAATTTTCTGGTTCAAGAACATACCAACTGCCTGTGTGTTGGCATCCGACCGCTTCTTCTAAAGCAAGTTTTCCTTGCTTATATAAAACATAACCTTTAGCAAATTCTTCTGGGAATAATTTTAATACTTTTAAACGATAATTCATATCTCTAAAAGTATCGAAAAACCGCATATCAAATTCAACAACAGGAGTGTTATTTACGCTATAGCGTGTTCTACAATATCTAACTGGTAATTCTTGTAAAATTAAATTTTTCTCTGAAGGAACTATATATCCATAATAACATCCATTTTTAACGACTTGTAAAGCAATATCTCCACAAATCTTTTTAATATAACTATTATCGAAATAGTTCAACATTTTATAAAAATCTTTTAAAACTTTTTCTTCTTTTACATTATCATCATATGTCTCGGCCGCAATATACCAATCATAGCGATATAGAAAAGCAACATAATTACATACTCGTTGATATACACCACTTATATCATAATAAAAGTTAGAAATATATCGTAAAGCATTTAAATCTCTTTCTGCGAGAGCGCGAAGTACATCAGGCTTCGTAATAATACGATTTTGACCTGGGTATCTAATTTTACTATAATCACCAAGTTTTAAAATAGCATCATCTAAAGTTTTTGTGCCAACTTTTATCTTTCTATTAGCGTAATCCATAGTGTCATTATAATTATATTCATAACGACCATTATAAATATCAAAACCTTTAGCATGAATCTAATCATTACGATCTTGCGTATCCAAAGTTCCACCTCCTTTAATAACCTGCTAATTTCATTATATAATCATAAGAAATAAGGTTTTCGTCGGTATATGGAATCTCTATTAATCTAAAATCATGTAAAGCGCAAAAACGTCTTTTTTGATTGTCATTATATTGCTATTGGTATAAACCGCGTTTTCCGCCAAATTTAGAACTGGCTTCATAATGCTATTTTCCCTAATACTCAATAATGAAATCAATTTTTCCATCATCATCAAATATAACAAAATCAAAACGAAGCGGACGCCCACTTGGGCTTTTTAAATCTGGAAAAATATATTCCATTTTAAAAGGTAGTCCTGCTTCTTCTAAGATTTCTTCAATTTTAATTTCTCCTCTTGAAGCACGCATTTTCTACCCTCCTTAATTTAAAAAGCACCAATCAGACGCTTTAAACTTTTTACGTTTTTTCTTTTTATCTTCTTCAAGTTTTAAATAATATAATCCATATTCAAAAGCCGAAAATTTATCTTTACGAATTCCGCGATTTGCCTATTTTAAGATAATATTAATACCTTCATTTTCTTCGCGTAAATTCATCATTTCTTCTTTTAATATGGAGGTTAAAGTAAATGGTTTTAAATATTCTGCCCTTTGTTCAGGAGTCATTTTTGAACCTTTTTGAGTAGCTAATAATTTTTCTTTAGCAGTTCTTTCATCAATTAAGAATTTTACTTTACCAGCTTGTAATTGAGTCTAAGCATTAGCATGACATTCTGTATTTATCGGAGCATTTGCTTTAATTACATACATAGCATCAAACTAAGTATTTGGTGTGCGGTATTTTTTATAATATCCTTCATCATCATTCTCAACGCCAAAATCAGGTAAAAATTCGCCATCTTCATCATTTTGAGATTTTACCATATAATCCAAAAGTCCAATACCTAAACCATTACCATCTATAACCAATGTTCTGGCTTTATATTTATAAAATAATTTCTTTAATTTAATAGCCTAATCTTCAAAATGATCATCCGCCATAGTATACATATTTACTAATGATTTAATAGCAGGACCTTGCGCTTGAGGGGTCACTTTAAACACACAAACTACTGAATCGCATCCTTTACGACCTACATCTACAGAAAGCACATAATAAGCTTGCGCGCCCGCACGTCCAGAAGCTTCATACTCAGGCTATAATAATTTTCTATTTCTATCAAAATGCTCTCCATTAAAGAAAGCATCTTCTACTGTTCCCGACCATTTAGATTCATATTCACGTTCAAATGAAGCTTCATTATAAGTTCCTTCATTCTTTTGGTCGGTAATAAATGTTTTACTTTGTAATCCTACTGCGACAGGAGTTCGCCACGTTCCGCCTAATACCATACAACGATCAGGCTAAGTCACCATACGAACTAAGAAACCAATAAGTCTATCATAAGGGAAGGTGCCCTTATAACCAGCAGTGGTAATATAAATTTGTGATTTATTTAATGGCTCTTTTTCATTAGTAGTACCATCTTTTGCTCTACGAGAAATTGCCATAACAGGGATAATAACTTCGCGAAGAATGGCATCATCAATACCAACACACTCTTCCATTAATCCACCGTGACGACGCTGACCACGAGTGCTTTCGCGAGCCGCAAGGTTATCTAATACAGAACCATTTTTAAATACATATCTAACTTTATCTTTTCCTTCAAGTGTTTTTCCTCGGCTCCAATCAATTTCTCGATTAAAGCTCGGAATAAGTTCACATATTTCTTGAACTTTATCATGAAGGATGCTAGCGCCTTGTTCTTTACCTCCAGAAGTAACAAACAAATGCGCACCAGGATATAAAATACATCTAATCATTAGTGCCATAACAGACAAAAATGATTTAGAATAAGCACGAGGGAAAACCGCGTAAACATATTGATAACGCATAACAGAACGAAGAAATACTCTCTAATAAAAATAGAAATTAAATTCTCCATCTTTTATTTCAGTGCGTCTTCCTCGCACCATAAAATCTACAAATAAATCAGGATATTCTCTCCAAAAGGCAACGTATTTACGGATAGTAGGCATTACCGCTTCTACTCGTTCAGGTGATAGACCTATTTTTCTGCGACTATCACTTAACTATAATAAATCTTGTAATGCCATTATTTATCCAAACTCTATAAGAACTCATTATCTTGCGCGGATTCCTATTCTTTAAAATCCTCAAAATCCGCGTAATCACTATCTTTAATAGTTTTTTCAAGTTCTTCAATACTTAAATCAGCATCATCAACGATATCACTTTCCGCATTCTTTGCTTTTTCTTCATCTTCTTTAGCATTTTCACGCAAAGCTTTTTCTACCATTGTGCTAATATTAGTTTCATCTTCAATAAGAGTGCGAGTATAGCGCTACATATCTTGAATAGTTAAATCCACTTTATCATGTGGCTATTCAACATAATACCTTTCAATATATCCTTCTTTTTCACAGAGTTCAATTAATTCTCCAATAGAATCAACAAATTCACCGGATTCCGCTTTATTTTGCGCAGCCGTAAATTTACCGGACTTCATTAAGCTGTCATATACTTTGCTCATCTTTTGGAAACCTTCAATATCACCAATGTCGATCAATTGATTTGCCTTTAAAGATGTCTTACATATTAATTTTAGCGTATCTTTATGTCCGGCCCCTTGAATATCATATGAAGCCATCATTTCTTCATATAGCTATTCAAGTTTAACCCATTCTTCAGGTTTATAAGTTTTGCCCCACTTAAGTCTTAAATAAGTGCGGTCCTCGTCAGTTAAATCTAAATCTTGTTCCACTTCACCGCTCTATTGTGCGAAATAATCTTCCACTGGAGCATTAGGTGGTGGAGCATAAACTGGTTCTTTTAATTCTCCTTCTGGAATAGCGATTGAACTTTTTTCGATAGCGGTTGCGATCTATTGAGCGTCATATCCTTGACGTTTCATAGTTTGCTCTAATTTATTATTCGCCATCTATTGTAAAAATTCAGTATCTTTCCAACGATAATCTTTAAACTATTTGAGTTTCATTTTTGACAAATAACGTCCAAGAATCGTCATACCGGTCATAGACTGCGGATCGCGCCCATATTTTTCCATTAATTTGTTCCATTCATCAGGGACATAAGGAACGTCCGCCTCTTGTAAAATCCATAAATAAGTATCAGGATTCCAATTATCGACGTGCATTGTCATACATTTTTTGCACATAGGAAATTTACCATCATTAGGATATTTTTCTAAATTGTTAGATGAATAAAATTCCGTGCCATTCATTGTGCGATTACATTTTTCGCAATAATATGTATCAGCCATAAATAAAAATTCTCCTTTCAATTATCTATTATAAATAAAAGGACAACATTAAGATTTTTTGGCCTTAGAATTTCGACAACTTTTACAAATACTATAAAAGCCATCTTTACTTGTTTTATTTTTACTAAAATATTTATTGTGAGCTAATTTTATTTTACCGCAACGACTACATTTTTTATATTTACC
>ERZ1034687.310-NODE-310-length-31444-cov-5.554239_pt1 | contig 31444 bp, 40 predicted proteins | sample MGYA00520704_ERZ1034687 | MGnify/ENA primary metagenome ERZ1034687 (study PRJEB33766, sample SAMN09781762) | gut metagenome | biome: gut microbiome | host: Homo sapiens | place: Madagascar | study: EMG produced TPA metagenomics assembly of the PRJNA485056 data set... | reverse complement strand
GTTGACGTAGCACACGTTGGACGAGGAGCCGCCCATGACGGAACGCAACCACCAAGAGCACCGATTTCCGTTGACTCGGTGCGCCGTGTCTCGGAACAGGTCAAACTGGCAGTCGAAGCCCACGCTGTAGCCTTTCGTCCCCCACACGGGGCAGCCGTACACCTCCATCTCCGACATCGAGAACACCTTGCCGATATCCTGCCAGCTCCACGAGTTGGAGTCGTTCAGCGCGCCGCTGGCGCTGTACCGCTCCTCAAGCAGGACGCGCTGGGTCAGCAGGTACTTGGTCAGCCCCTCGGGCAGGCACGCCTCGAAGGCCGTCTCCCACGCCTTGAGGTTGCTGTTGGGGTAGGGGCATTTCTGGTCGGCGGTGCCCTGGTTCGTGTTGGTCGTGTTCCACATCAGGAAGCTGTCGTTGGCAACGCCGGTCACGGTCTTGGCCACGGCGATAGGCGCGGAGGCCACGAACGCGATATGGTGTCCCTTGCTGTTGTCGCCGCAGTAAAGGTACGGGCCGATGTGGGCAAGCAGGAACCGCACAGATTGCTGTGTGGTGACGGCGGATGCGCTCACAAGCGGCACGTCCAGGTAGTCGCCCACGCGCAGGCCTGCGAAGTTCGCGGCGGCGATGCGCTTATGCAGCGCGTCGTACACGCTGCCGCTGCCGATCTCTCCCGCCAGGATGGTGGCGATGTTCTGCCCGCCGTACTTGCCGATTTGGCCCTGGCGGTTGTACTCGGCGTTGTTGAGCGCCGTCTGCGCGTTTCTGCGCGCGGTATCGTCGATGACCTCGTAGCCGATGCCGCCCACCGACAGGGTTTTCGCTTGTGCCATTTCGTTGCCTTTCTACTTGAGGTTGAGGGTTGTGCCGGACGCCGTGCAGGTGCTCCCGAACGTGACGGTGCTGCCCGATGCGCTGGCCTTGGAGGCGGGGCAGTACACGGTGCCGTCGTCGTAGATGAACGCGTCCGTGACGTCGGCAAGCTTGCCGTACAGGTCGGCTATCTGCTGCTTCTGCTTGGCCATGTCCGAGCTGCCCGCGCTGCCCTGCGCCACGCTGTTGGCTATCTGCAGGGCGGTGTTGGCCGCCGCGTCGGCGTTCGAGGCCGCGCCGTTTGCCGCAGCCGTGGCGGCTTGCGAGGCCGTCTTCAGCTGCGCCGCCTCGGTGACGCGGGCGCTTTCCGCCGCGGCTCGCTTCTTCTCCGCCTCTGCGCGCCCGGTTTCGGCGGTCTGGCGCGTCTTCTCGCTCGCGGCGCGCTGGTTTTCCGCGCTCGCGCGGGAGGCCTCGGCCTTCTGCATCTGCGCGTTCAGCGCGCTCACGTCGGCTAGCTGCCCTTCGAGGTTCGCGATGATCGCCTCCACCGCATCGACGTACGGGCCGGATATCTCGCCCGACGCGCTCGCCGAGGGCAGCACGTTCACCAGGACGTTCTCGGTGGTGGCGTCCAGCCCCGCCGCGTTTCGCACACGCACGTAGCACACCTTGAGCAGCCCGGCCACGCCGAAGACGGCGGGGTCGACCGTCACGGTGGCCACGTTGTCGCTGATGCCAGTGAACTGCTGCTCCACGTAGGTGTGGTCGGGTTTCGCAGCCATGAGGTGCACCTTGCAGCCCGTCAGGGCCGCCTTCTTGTCGCCGTCGTAGATGGCGGCCTTCAGGACCTCGGCGCTGTCGCCCTGGTGCACGGTGATGACGGGCGGCGCTATGTTGGTCTTCTTGAGGTTGAGCGTAAGCTCGTGCGTTGCCATGCCTCACTCCTTTCCTTCGGCCGCAAGTGTCCGCGATATGTCGCCGGGTTGCGCTCTGTGGACCCCGCATATCTCCTCGTCAGTGAGCGCCGAGAAGTCAACGGCGTTGGCCTCGCCGCCTTCCGCGTCCATGGCGGCCACGGGGCTGGACACGAGCGTGAAGCCGCCCTTGCCGTCGAACTCGAACACGTCTTCCGATTCCACGATGGCCCGCGCCGTGGCCGGGTCGCTGATGCACTCGAACACCGGAAGCGCCTCGGGCGGCTTCGGCGCGCCGTCGAGCGCCTGCGGCGCTTCGGGCTGCTGCACAAGGTGGTAGAACATTCCGTTTCCTCTCTTGCTTGGTCTAGTTTCCCGTGATGCTGCTCATGCCGGTAATGATTCCGTTCACCACGTTGATGGTGCCCCACGTCCAGTTGTTGCCGTTGTTGGTGATGCACCCGATGAACTGCGTGGAGCCCGTGTACCCGTAGGTGCCGCCGCTGCTCGGGTTGGTTCCTATGGCGAACTTCGGGGCGAGTATCCTGGCGGTGCCCGACGACCCAATGTCTGCGCGGCTGCTATCCAGGTACACGTAGTTGTTGGAGTTCTCCTGCAGCTTCACGTACGCCGAGCCGCCCGCGTTGCTGTTGCCGCTCCTCATGTACAGCTGCTCGTCGGGATGGCTCATGTAGCCCGCGTAGTAGGGGGTCGTCAGCCACGTCTGGCGGTAGTAGCGGTTGACTGCCAGGAAGCCGTAGCCGCAGGCGGATATGCCCACGCCGTCGGTCGAGCTCGCCGTGGGGCTGTCCTTCGCGTGGACGGCCTCGATGGTGCAGTACTCGGTCGAGCCGTTCACGAACGACGCTCCCGGGTGGTCGTTCGTCGTCGTGCCGGTGGTGATGTAGTTGGTTGACGACGTGCCGACCATGTTGCAGCGGAACATGGAGGTGCTGCCCACCAGCACGGTGCCCGCGATGATGGAGCCGTTCTTGTCGTATATCTGGAAGCCGTTGGTGGCGTTGATATAGACCCTGTTGCCGTTGCTGTCGGTCATGAAGATGGAGCCGTCGCGCAGGTAGAAGGCCCCGCTGTCGAGGTCCCAGTACGAGTTCCCGCCTTTGATGCGGCCCGTGGTCAGCTCGTCGGCGGTCACGCCGTCGCCGGTTATGGCCGTGCGCCACTTCCACGCGCCGCTGGAGTACTTGGAGTTGGCCACGCCGATGATTCCGCCGCCTATCTTGACGCACTTGGTGGCGCTCTCGGGCTTTTTGTCGTACACCAGGATGCCTTGGCCGGGCTCCTCGTACACCCAGCCGCCCGTGGTGTTCACCTCGCTGTTGAGCATGTCAACGATCTTCTTGCGGATATCCGTCGGCAGCTGGTCGAGCTGTTTCTGCAGCCCATCCACCTCGCCCTCGGCGCTCGTCAGCCGTTCGTCCAGCTTGCCCGTGACGCCTTCCAGGTACTCCTTGTTGGCCTCGTCTATCTGCTTGAGCACGCTCTCGCTTTGCTCTATCGACGTGTCGGTGTACAGGCGCAGCACCTCGTCCAGGTCCAGGTTGCCGTCGTCGGAGTACTTCTTCAGCGCCTCCTCCAGCGTGGTGTCCCCGTTGTCGGCGTACTCCTTGAGGGCCTTGTCCAGCTCGTCCCTTATCTGGTCGGTGTAGTCCTGGGCGGCGCCGCCGACCTCCTTGGCGTACGCCTTCTGGCGCTCCTCGGCGGCCGCCAGGCTCTCGCCCCATTTGCCGGTCGATGCCTTGTTCGAGGCGTTCACGGCCTCGGTCACGGTCGCCCGGATGGTCGAGGCGGTGGACTTGACGGCCGACTTCTGCGCGGCCATCAGCTCGGCGACCGTCTGGTAGTTGCCGAACGTGTAGGTGACCTCGCCGGGGCGCAGCTGGTCCTCCACCACCTTGGTGATGCGCGTGCGCACGCGCAGCGGCGGGTCGTACACCTTGTCCACCACGGTCACCAGGTCGCCCTCGTCCGCGCCCTCGAAGCCCTCGCCGGCGCGCGCAAGCGCCACGGCGTCCACAGTGTAGGACACGGTGGGCACGCACGACTTCGCCAGCTGCGCCTCGGTGAGCTTCTTCAGCTCGGCGGCGTCCTCGCAGTCGGAGAACTCCACGTCGCCGAACACGTGCGCCTTGCCGCCCTTGCCGTCGGGCCGTCCCCAGCGCGCCAGCGCGTCGGCCGACCCCACCCAGTTCTGCCCGCCGTTCACGTCGCCGAAGGTCAGCTTGCGATCGTAGCCGCCCGTCAGGTTGCCGTCCTCGTCGGCGGTCTGCAGGGACTTGCCGTAGCCGTACAGGGCGGTACACACGTTGCCCTCGTCCACGCTGCGCTTGACGCTCACGAGGTCCTTGGCGTAGGTGAAACGCTTGCCGTTGTCCTCGCCGACCTGCTTGGCCATGCACACGCGGCGTGCGGTCACCTTGGTGCCGCTCACCTGGATTTCGAACGACAGCTCGCCGCCCCAAGTGTCTGCCACGTCGTGGATGGCCGCCCATGCGTTGGTGTGGTAGAAGTTCGTGCCGGCCTGCCCGAGGTCGGCCACGGTTCCGACCTGCCAGCGCGAGGAGGACAGCGCCGAGGCCAGCGCGGCGTAGGCGCTCACGTCGTAGGGGCGCTTGTCCTCCAGGTAGTCGCCCAGGAGCTCGATTTGCGCCGAGGTCGGGCAGTAGTACGTGTAGAGGATGCCCGCGCTTGCGCGCTCCTCTTCCACGCCGTCCACGATGTTCTCGTGCCAGCGGCCCTTGAGGTCGCGCCACACCAGGCGGTCGCCCTTGTCCAGGCGCGCCAGCGTTGTGATGCTCAGGGCGTTCTCGCCGTTGACCTCGCGCGTGTCCTCGCACTCGAACAGCGTCTTGATGGGTCCCTTGTACGCCTCCCAGCGGTCGCATGCCCACAGAATCATCAGCCCACGTACCTTTCCGTCCACTGTACCGTCGCGGTGCCGCTGGACAGCTTGAGGCTGTTGGCCCCCGGCTCCAGCGGGAAGAAGTCACTCTCGAAGGTCACGGGCGCGGGGCTGCCGTCCACCGTGGCCTGCGGGGCGGCCATGTCGATGACCACCGCGCTCGATGCCGTCACCGCCTTGTCGATCTGCACGAACTCGCCCGTGCCCATGTTCGTCAGCCGCAGCGCCGACGTGCTGCCGCCGGGCCTGACGGTCACGGTGGGGTAGGTGCGGAACGTCCCGCCCACCTGCACGCCCGAGGTGCCCGACACGGTTGCGCGCCCCTCGGCCCCGTAGGCCACGGGGTCGTATGCCGTGAACGTCAGCGTGGCCTCGCCGGTGTGCCACAACGTGTCGAGCGCGCCCGGCGAGGTCAGCACGGCCATGTAGCGCAGGCCCAGGTGCCTCTCGTCGTCCAGCCACAGCTCGGCCTCCTTGAGGCACAGCAGGCGCGAGGCCATGAGGCGGCGAAGGGCCGCCATATCGTCGGCGGGGCGTGCCCTCCAGGCCGCCGCCACGTCTATCGTCAGGGGTTTCAGCTCTGCGCGCATGAAGCGCGAGCCGGGCTGCCCGGGCACGTCGCGCGTGGCGATTTCGTACTCGGGCAGCAGCGAGCGGGTCACGAGCCGGGTGTCGAACCACGGCGCGAAGTCGAAGCCGTTGTATATCATGCGAAGCACTCCTGCCGTTTGATTTCCTTGGCTATCTGGCGGGAGATTTTCTCGATGTCGGCCTCCTCCCGCACGGTCGCGTACAGGTTGATTGTCACGTTCGTGTCGCCATGGGCCGCGCCGCCCTTGCCGTCGAGCAGCTTGGCGATGCCCTCGGCCAGCGGGCGCGCGCCGCGCTCGTTGAACGGCACCACGCCCTCGGGGCCCGCCTCGCCGACGCCGATGACGCTGGGGCCGTTGAACACGCCGCCCTTGGCGTACCAGTCGATGCCGAAATGCGGCACGCTCGGCGGGGAGATGCTGAAGCTGCCGGAGATGGACAGGTGCGGCAGCTTCAGGTGGGGCAGCGACCACGAGAAGTTGAAGAACCCCTTGATGGAGTCGATGACGTTGCGCACGGTGTCGCGGGCGTTCTGTATCGGCGTCTCGATGGCGCTCTTGATGGAGTTCCACACGCTGCTCACGGTGTCCTTGGCGGCGTTGAACACGCTGGAGATCGTGTCGCGGATGCCGTTCACGATGCTGGATATGGTGGAGCTGATGCCGCCCCACACGCTCGACGCCGTGCTGCTCACGGCACCCCATATGGAGTCCCACACCGCCTGAATTGCCGACAGCACCGCCGATATGGTGGAGCTGATGGCATTGATGGCCGCGCCTATCGCCGAGCTGATGGCATCCCATATGCTGGAGGCGGTGAAGCTCACCGCGCCCCACACCGTGTCCCACACGCCCTGGATGACCAAAAGGGCTGCGCCTATCACGTCGCTAACGTACTGGATGTATGCGCTCACCGCGCCGTAGATGGCCTCCCATATGGCGCTGGCGGTGCCGCTGATGCCTTCCCACGTCGCGCCCCACCATTCGGAGAGCGCCGTCACCACGTCGGTGATGACCTGGCTCACCGCGTCGATGTAGCTTCCCACCGCGCTGCAGATTGCGTCCCATGCCGCCGTCAGCTGCTCGCCGAAGTTCTCCCAGATGAAGTTCCAGGGTATGAGCAGCGTCTCGATGGCCAGGTTCAGAATCTCGCCCAGCAGCATCACGGCGACCTGCACCACGTTGCAGATGCCGTCCCAGATGGACGAGGCAGTGCCGGCCAGGCCTTGGAAGAACCCGGATATGGCGTCGATGGCCCCCTGCACCGTGGAGCAGATGCCGTCCCACACGCCGCCCAGCGTCTCGCCGAGCTGCGAGAAGAACTCGCCGACGCTTTGGGCCACGTCGCCCGCCACCTGGGTGGCCACCTCGAACGCGGCGCACACGGCATCCCACACGGCGGTCACCGCGTCGCGGAACTCCTCGCAGTTGTTCCACAGCAGCACCACGGCGGCGATGATGGCCGCTATGGCCGCTACCACGGGGTGCGCGGCTATGAGCCCCAGCGCGCCGGTGCCCAGCTTGCCGACCACCTGGAAGGCCGCTCCGATTTTCGGCACGGTGTCCACGACGGTGCCGACCGTCGACAGCACGGGGCCTATGGCGGCCGCTATCGTGGCGATCGCCAGCACGGCGGTCTGGCCGCCCTCGCCGATGCCGGCGAACCACTCGGAGAACGACTTGACGACACCCGCCACGTTGGTGGCGATGTTGAGCAGTGGCTCGCCAAGCGGCTCGATGGAGCCCTGCAGCTCGCGCATGGCCTCCTGCGATTTCACGGCGAAGCTGTCGGAGGCGGCCTCCTGGGCCTGCTGCGCAGCGCCCGCCACGTCGCCGAAGCTGTCCTGCACGCCCGCCAGGGACTCGATCATGCCCATGGCATTGTCCTCGCCCAGCGAGGACCACAGGGTGGAGGCCAGCGCGGCCTTGTCGTACTCGTTTGGCATCTGCGTGAGGTCGCCCAGCACCGCCTGCAGCATGTCCTCGGCGGTGGCGCTGCCGTTCTTGAAGTTCTCGAAGACCTCCTGCGTGCCCTCGCTGAACGAGCCGATGGATTCCTCCATGCGGCCGTCGGACAGCGCCGTCAGGAACTCGTTGAGGTAGTCGCCCACCTTGTCCAGGTTGTACGCGCCGTTGGACGTGCCCGCTTCGAGCAGCGAGAAGTACTCGCTGGCGCTCATTCCCGCCTCGCCCCATCGCACGGAGTATTCGCTCAGGTTGTCGCCCAGCTCGTCGGTATAGTTCAGGCCGCGCTGCATGCCCGCCGTCAGCAGGTCGCTGGCCTCGGTGGCGGACAGCCCGAAGCCCTCCATGAGGGCGTTGGTGCCGCGTATGGACTCGTTCACGTCTGCGCCGAAGGTGTCCGACAGCATGAGTGCGTTGGTGGTGACGGTCTGCAAGTCCTCGTCGGACACGTCGCGAAGGGTGGACTTGCACTGGATCAGCGCATCGTTGACCTCGTCCAGGGACTGGCCCCAGCCACCCTCGTATATGCGCTTGCCTATGCCGCTGAAACGCTCGGCCTCCTCGCCGGACACGCCGAACGCGGCGGCTATGCGGGCGTTGGCCTGCTCGTAGTCGCTGGCCACGCCGAACACGGCCTTGCCGGCGGCCACCACGGGCGCGGTCAGCGTCACCGTGGCGGCCGTGCCGGCCTTCTTGAACGAGGACGACAGCTTCGCGGCCTTCTCGTCGCCCTCGGTTATGTTCTTCCAGGAGATGCCCTGGAGGTCGCGCTCCAGGGCCTTGATGTTCTTGGATACGTCAACGGTGTCGAGCACCGCTTTGATGATGACGTTGCCGTCCATGCTCACCTCGTCGCTCTCTTGAGCGCGGCGAACACATCGCGCATCGCCGCGTCGCTTCCTTCCTCAGAGCCGTGTGAGCTGCGGCCTTTGCCGAGTTCGAACGCCTTGTGGGCGGCGTTCCAGGCCTCGACCTCCTGCCTGTTGTATTTGGTTGGCTTCGGCTTGGTCGCCGGGTTGCGGTAGTGGATGGCCGCGCCGAGCGGCGTGTCCTGCGGGCAGCCGCCCACGAGTGCCACGAACTCGGCGAAGCTGATGCGACCGCGCACCTCGTCCCACTCGATGCCGTAGGCCTGGCGGAAGCTGGTGCGTATGCGCGCCGCGTCCTCCTCCAAGTCCCACAGCGGGGTCTCATGCGGGCGGTCGCCGCTCAGGTCGAGTCCGCATATGTCCCATACCGCCGCGTCGCGCATCCGCACGAACTCGGCGGCGTCGTAGTCGCATGCGCACCACGCGTCCGCCCAGTCCACGAAGAACAGCGCCAGGAACTCGTCCCGGCGCTGGTCGTCGGACTTGCCCTCGTCGGTCAGCACCTCGATGACGCGGATGATCGTGAGCGCGTCGTCGCGCACCAGCACCTCCTCGCCGTTCCACGGGTAGCGCGTGGCGCTCGTGCCATCGGGCAGCCGCACCCGCTCGGCCGTGAGCGCGGCTGGCAGCATTACTTGCCGCCCTTCTTCTTGCGCTTGGCCTTGGCGCGGCGCTGGGCGCGGTTGAGCGCCTGGACCTGATCGGCGCGCTCGCTGTATGCAAGGCCGCACGCCATCAGCTGCTCGCTGGTCGCGTGGCGCGCCAACATGTTGAGGAACGTGGCGAAGACCTCGCCCAGGATGCGGATGTTCTCCTCGGGCGCGATGGGGCCCTCGTCGCCGCCCATCCACGCGAGCAGCTGCTCCCAGCCCTCGGTGCCGATGAACGCCGAGATGGTGCGCTTCATGAGGCGGGCCTGCGCGGCGTTGGCCTCGGCCGCCTTCTCGGGGGTGTCGGCCTCGCGGGCCATCTGCTCGTTGGCCTGCGCGCGGTCGATGGCGTTGCCGACCTTGGCCAGGTACTCCTCGATGTGCTTGTCGTCGAACCACACGCGGAAGCGCGGCGTGTCGGGGTTCTCCTCGGGGTCCTCGAAGAACACGTCCTCGTACGCGCGGATGTTTTTCAGAAGTTCCATTTGCTGCCCCTTTCGTGAGCGGTGAGCGTCGGGCATAGAAAAGGGGCGCGGGCCGCTCACTAGCCCGCGCCCCCATGTCCAGGAGGTTATGTCTGGTGTCGCCTGCGGCTACTTCGCCGCCACGGTGACCTTCACCTGCGTGCAGATGCTCGGCTTGGACGCGCAGCGCACGGTGATGACCGCCTCGCCTGCGGCCACGCCCGTCACGTTGCCGTCGCTGTCGACGGTGGCCACGTCGGTGTTGCCCGATGCGAAGAAGCACTTGGCGTTCGCCTCGGCGGGCGTGACGGTCGGCGCGAGCTTCATGGACTTGCCCACGGCCGGGCCGGTCGGCGCGGTGCAGGTGACGCCCGTGGGCTGCTTGAGCTTGTTGGCGGGGATGTAGCGCATAGCGCCAGCGCCCGAGATTGTGCAGGAGAACGCGCCGGGGTCGGACGCCGCGCCCTGCTGCGAGCCGACGGTCAGGCCCAGGTAGGTGCAGTCGCCCTCCACCACGTCGCCGTTGGGGTCGGTGTGGCGGAAGTGGCCCGTGCGGCCCTCGCCGGTCTCAAGCGCCAGGCTGGCAACGAAGTCCTGCGCGGGGTCGCCGTAGCAGCGGTCGCCTGTGACCTCGTACTGCGGCTGCACGCTCTTCACCTTGTCGGTGGGAGTGCCGTAGCCGTCGTAGTAGTCCTTGGTCTCGGTGGTCTCGTTGGTGGTCGGCTTCACCTCGGTGATGCCGCGCGAGAAGATGGCCCACGTGGGGCTGGCCGCGTCTGGCGTGGTGTCGATCTCCAGCGCGCTCATGTAGTTGGGCGCGAAGCCCAGGTCTTGGTTCTTTGCCATCGTTATCCCTTCTCTATGGTTATGGTCGCTTTGATTCGGAACTCCCACAGGTACGGCCCGCCCTCGGGCGGCGTTATCTCCTGCGGCTCGGTGTACAGCGACGTGCTCGTGAAGCCGTAGGAGCCTGTGGGCGAGGACAGGTCGGCCCCGTCCAGCGCGTCGGCCAGGTCGTAGGCGTCGCCCATGGCCTTGGCCTCGGAGGTGTCCTTCACGATGACCTGCAGCACGTATCCCACGCGGCGGGTGCCGTCCATGTGGCGCACCACGTCGGTGGTGGGCATGGGCCGCAGCACCACCGCGTCGTCGTGGCCGCGCGAGGCGGCCAGGCGGGTGAGGAGCACCGGGCCGTAGCCCAGGGCCTCTATGGCGGCCTTCGCCGCCTCCATCACGTCCGGGGCCATGTCACGCCCCCTCGGTCAGGAGGTCGACGGCCAGGCGCTCCCAGTCCTCGCCGTGCGCTTCCTTCGCGGCCTTCGGCCAGTCGGCCTTGGCCCTCGGGTTCTTGCCGTGCTTGATGGAGCTGTCGGGCAGGTCGCGCACGTAGGCGGCGTAGTCGGCGTCCCATATGACGAGGCCCTGCCTGAAGTCGGAGGCGGCCTGCATGGAGTTGTGCATGCGCTTGGTGTCCTCTGGCGCGAACGCGTTCATGTCCTCGGCCACGCTCATGGCGAACTTCACCTGCTTGGCCTCCAGCTCCTGTTTGCTGAACCGCTTCATGAGCTTGGTCAGGTCGACCGTAACGGCTGCGGGCATGGCTACCTCACCTCCAGTTCCCAGTGGTGTGGGCGGGTGCCGAATGCGCGGCGGGGCGTGCACCTCGCCACGTTCATCCACTCGCCCCCGTCGATGCTTACGCGGCTGCCCACTGGCACGTCGAACATGCCGGGGCTGTCCGCGCCGTCTGCTATCACGAGGCCCTGCGCGCCGTCGCCCAGGGCGTACTCGCGCACGAGCCACGCCGAGACGGGCTCGAAGCGCACGCGGCGCACCTCGACGGGCTGCTCGAACTCGCCGCCGTAGCCGCCCTCCCTGGGCACCTTGACGAACATGGTGGAGGGCCGCGCCGAGCGCGGCACCCGCATCATCTGGTACCCCCGATGCCCGCGTAGAGCAGCGGCGTTCCAAGCAGCTCGCGGCGGACGGCGGCCTCCATGTCGCTGCGGTAGGTGCTGGCCCCTTCGGTACCGGGGTTCCACGTGAACGAGCCGACGGTGAAGCCGCCGCCCTCCATGACGCCGCCCGAGCATCCGTACGCGGCGTCGACCTCGCAGGCCGCCATGACCGCGCGCGCCCACTCCTCGGAGCCGTCCGGCTCGTTGGGGAAGATCAGGTCGCGCACGGCCGCCGTGGCGTGGGGGAGCGCCGCCTTGAACTCCTCGGCGGACAGCTCCCCGCGCCCGGCTGCCAGGTAGTCCTCGTAGGTCGGGGCGCTAGTTTCCATCGTCCTCGGCCACCTCGGGCTTTTCCGCCTTGCCCTTGGCGGGCTGCTCGTCTGCGGCCTTCGCCTCGGGCTTTTCCGCCTTGCCCTTGGCGGGCCTGGCCTTATTCGCGGCCTTCTTCTCGAAGGTCAGTCCAACGGTGCGCATGTCGCGCCTCCTTCCTACGCGGCCTTCATGCCTGCGGTGATGTAGTGCGCCAGGTTCTCGCGCACGCCGCACACGCCGTACTTGCGGTACTTGAACAGGTGGCCGAAGCCCTGCTGGTTGTCTTCGGCGTCGATGACCTTGCCGTGCGCGAAGTTCCAGCGCAGCACCACGGCGTCCTTGTGGACGATAAGGAAGTTCATGTCCACCGCGCCGGTGCCCTTCTTGTAGTGGCCGATCTCCTCGTCCTTGGTGGTGCCGTCCAAGAGGTCGATGGCACTGTAGAAGCGGGACTGCGGCACCTTCACGATGGAGGAGAAGCCGTCCAGCGCCTCGCGGGACTTGGTGGTGTCCAGGTCCTTCACCATGCCCAGCAGGGTGGGGGTGATGAACAGCACGCGGCCCTCTTCCGGCACCTCCTTCTCGTCCATGTCGCACATGGCGGCGTTCAGGCCCTTGAGCATGTCCGCGCCGTCGGCGTAGGTCTTCTGCTCCTTGGTGATGCCTGTGCCCGCGCACAGCGTGGAGAACACGAACGCGTCTCCCTCGGGCACCACCTTGGTGCGGTTGAAGTGCGCGGCGGCGTTGCCGAACGCCAGGTTGAAGGACTGGGCGTCCACCTTCTGGTCGATTTCCAGGATGGTGCCGCGGTCGTAGTTGGCGCTGATGGGCTTCCAGGTCAGGGACGCGCCGCTGTTCTGGGGCAGTCGCCCGTTTGCCTGCACGTCTCCCAGGCCGCCCATGGAGTAGACGGGGTAGTAGAACTCGCCCAGCTGCTCCATCTGCGCGATGTTGCCCTGCGGCGCGGCACTCTCCAGCACGGCGGTCAGGGATTCCTTGCGGTACGCCTCCATGAGCACGTTCTCGTAGCCCTTAGGCAGTTCGATGCTGTTTGGCATGATTTACTCCTTTGAAGATTCGTCGGTGAGTCCGAAAGCTGCGCGGAAGTCGGCCAGGCCGTCGGAGCCTGCGCCACCCTTGGGGTCGCCGCCCGCGCTCTCGCGGGGCTGGTCGGTGAACATGTAGGCGTTGTCCTTCTTCAGGGCCTCGAAGTCGATGCCCGTGAGGTTGCCCTGCTCGTCCAGCTTCGCGTTGGCGATGTTTGGGATGATCGCGCGCGCCGCCTTGGCGTTGCGCACCCCCATCTGCGCCAGCTTGGTGTCGATGGCGAAGTCGCGGCGCATGTCGGCTTCGCGCTTCTCGGCGTCGGCCTTGTACGCCTCGTTGTCGGCCTTGGCCTTGTCGAGCGCGGCCTGCAGCTCCTCGGCGTTGCCCGCCTTGGAGGTGAACTCCTCGATCTGCTTGTCGCGCTGCTCCAGTTCGGCCTTGAGGGCCTTCACCTGCTCCTGGTACTCGTCGGTCTCGCGCTTGTACTTCGCGTAGGACACGACCTCCTTCTGGGGCTCGGTGCCCTGGCCTTCGCCGCCCTCGTTTCCCTTGGGCTTGTTGTCTTCAGCCATCGCTTGCTCCTTCCGTGTTTGGTTGTCGCGCTTCCCTGCGCGCTTGGATGGCCCACCGTTGTCGCCGTGGTCGCGTGCGGGGCCGTTGTCGCCGCCCCATCGCGTGACCGCATCTTCCCCGAGGTGTCGCCAGGCAAAAGAAAAGGCCGCCCGTTCGTGGGCGGCCTTGATGCCGTGTCGCTGTTCGGTTGTCGGTGATGCCTAGTGCATCAGGCCCTCGTCGCGCAGAACCTTGCGGCACTTGGCGAAAAGTTCCTCGCGTTCTTTTTCGCTCAGCTTCTCGTCCTCGCTCAACTCGGGCACGTGGTCGTCGATGACTAGAACCCAGTCCTCGGGGGTCACTTCTTTTTTGTCAGCCTGAACCATTTCGCCTCCTCGTTCTGCTTGTAGAGCATTTCCGTCGTGTAGTGGTCGATGGCAGCGCCGCCCGCGTTCGGGTAAAGCGCCTTCATCTGCTGGCGTATTCTCTCGTACGCCTTCACCACGCCGGGGTCGTTCACCTTGATTTCGTAGATTGTACCATCGTGGCACGCCACCACCGAGCTGCGCACCCAGTCGTTTTCCGCCACCGTGCGTATGTCGGTCCACGACGGCGGCGAGCTCATGGGGTGGTTGTGTATCAGCACCACGCCGCCCTCGGTGCGCCTGCACGCCTCCACCTGCTTTGCGGTCAGGCCGCACGCCTGGCTCTTCAGGCCGTGCCCGAAGGTATCGGTGACGCGCTCGCCCTTCTTCCATGAAACCACGGACATGCGTTCGTAGCCCGTGCCGTCGCGGTCGCGCAGGATGCGGCGGCTCTCGGCGTACACGGCCTCGCTTGCGCGCTTTGGGATGGGCAGCGAGATCACCTTGTCGTGGTAGGCCCTGCCGTTCACGGCCCGGCGGCTCACGTCTGCGGCGGTGCCCGCGCCCTTACCCGGCATGAACTTCTCGCGCACCCAGGTCTTGTCCGTGGCAAGCGGGTAGATGCGCGCCTTCGATTCCATGGCGGCCTCGCGCGTGCGCTCGCGGGACAGGTAGGGGTGGGCGGCTATGTGCTCGCGCTGGCGCTTCTGCAGCTTGCCCAGGCGCAGGCGCTCCTTGGTGTTATCGAGCCCGGCGGCCTCCAGGGCCGTTGCCTCGCGCTTGGCGGCGCGTATGCCGCGCTCAAGCTCGCGCTGCTTCTGCTCTGCCTGGTATCGCTCCTCGCGCTTCTCGTCGCCGCCGTCGGGGTCGCGCTCGTAGCGCAGCGGCTGGCCCTCCACGTAGATGCCGAAGTCGTGTTTGCAGTTCGCGCCGCACAAGCCATCGACCGAGCCGTAGCCCGTCTCGCGGTAGAACGGCGGGGATTTCTTGGACTTGCCCGACAGACTGAAAACGCGGCCCTGCCACTTGGCGTGGCTCTCGCGCGCGCCGCCGTGCGAGGAGGTCTGCACGAGGTCGTGCCCCGTCTCCTCAAGCAGCTCCAGCGTGTTGCGGCTGCCTACCTGTACCACCTGGGTGCGCACGTGGCGGCGCATGGCCACGTCGGCCTGCGCCCACGCCCCGCTCTTGTAGTCCACGACGGACACGCCCCGCCGCGCCAGCTTCAGCACGGCCTCGCGGGTGGCCTGCTCGTAGCCCGCCATGCCCGAGTTCACCTGCGCCACGGCCTGCGCCACGACTTCGAGGTACGCGCGCTGCACGTTGGCGGGCATCTTCAGGTTGTCTCGGCTCACCACTTCCTGAACGCCCGCCGCCGTGGCCCGCGCCGAGTTATGGAGCCTCCACTGCATCGTCTTAGACAGCGCGCCCATGGCCGTGCCCAGCGTGGACAGGTCGGTCTCGGCGCTCTTGGCCACAGCCTCGGCCGCCGCCTTGGCAGCCTCTCTCGCGGCTCTGCGGCCCTCCTCGCTCATGGCCTTCTGCACGTCCTTGGCGGCCAGCGCGGCCTTCCTGGCGGCCTGGGAGTAGGCGCTCTCGCCCTCGAAGTCGATGGAGCCTATGAGGGCGGTGTAGATGCACACCAGGCGCAGGGTGTATTCGTCCATGGCCCCCTGCGCTGCGTCGGTGAAGTGCTCTATGTAGTCCGGCCCCAGCATCAGGCGAGCCCGTCGCCCAGCATGTCGAACGCGCCGCCCTGCTGCTCGGGCACGTTGGCCTGCGCCTCGTCCTTGGTCTCGCCGTAGAAGCGGCGGCGGTACTCCCACGGGGCCATGATGCCGGCGCCCACCTCGCTCATGGCCATCTCGCGGGCGCTCTGCGTGTCGCTGATGATAGAGTCGTCGAAGTCCACGGTGACGTCGCCGTAGGGCACGGCCTCGCCCTTGATGCTGCGGCACGCGTCGGCCATGCCGTTCACGAGGCGCACGATGGACTTGCGCAGGGCGTTCTCGTGCCGGTGGATGGATCGCATCAGCTGCGAGTTGTCGGCCGCCACCTCCTTGGCGGTCTTCAGGCCCGTGTGCGACTCCCAGGAGAAGTAGCCGTTGCCGAAGCCGCACGCCACCGACAGCAGGCGCAGGCCCGTGTTGATGGCGCTGGCGTTCTCGTCGGCCTTGAGGTCGCTCTGGACGGTCTGAATCTTGGCCGACCCCTCGTCGCCGGGGTTCATGCTGAAGATGGTGTCGTCGGCCTCGCCGAAGGCGTAGTAGGTCTTTGTGAGGCTGCCGTCCGGCCCCTTGTCGGTCTTGGCCTCTATGAGGGTCTTGTCCACGAACGTGCGCGGGCGGCCCACGCGGATGTGGTCAAGCAGGGAGGTGGCGGCCTCGTCGACCACCTTCATGGCCCCCACGGCGTTGCAGTACACGCTCGCGCCCATCGCGCAGTAGTCGTAGAAGCGGTTCGACACGGCGGGGCGCACCAGCGCGAAAAGCGGGCGGGTGCAGCGCGTGTCCATGTCGGCACTGATGCCCTCGACCGCCACCTGCTTGTGCGTGCGGGTGTCGAACAGCTGCGTGAGGATGTGGTAGGTGCCGCCAACGAGTACGTGCGCCTGGCACTGGTCGTAGTCGCGCCCGGCGACCTCCACGCGGCCCACGAACGCGCACTGCGTGCAGTCGTCGGCGCTCCACGTGAGCGGGATTATCTGCGTGGCGTCGTAGCGCACGATGCGCAGCTCGGCGTCGGGCGTGTAGGCGCTGTCGGTCACGCCTCGCGGCTCGATGACCCACGCGCCCGTGCCCATGGCGAACGCGCGGGCTATGAAGTCGGCGTTGTCCATGGCGAACGATGTGGGGGCGTCGACGTCCTCTGCCGGCTGCGGCGCGGCCTGGCCGTCCTCGGGTGTCTCGCCGTCGCCGCCCGTCGCCGTGGGGTTGGCGAAGTAGCGCGCCATCCAGGCGCGGCGCTCGTCGCTCGTGCTGGAGATGATCGTGCTCTCGTTCATGAGCAGGCTGGCCCACTCGTCGGCCACGAGCGCCGCCGGGTGCAGGCTGGCGCGCTCGCGCTTGTACACGCGGAAGCCGCGCCGCTCGCTGTAGTGGTACCAGCCGTTGTTCGCCGCGAACCAGCCGAACCAGACGCCCACCATGCCCTGCATGCGGGTGTCTGGCTGGTATCCCATGCGGCGCAGCCACGCCTCGGCGTAGCCCGTGTTGCCTCGCTTCTCCATCAGAGGTTGCTCCTTATCCACAGTCCTGCGGCGTAGCCCGCCGCGTCTATCGCGTCGTCGTTCACCTTCGGCAGTGTCTCGGTTATGTCGCCCTGCCCGTTCGACACGTACTCGAACTCGGGGAACTCCTTGGCGGCGAGCGGGCAGCGGTCGGGGTCGATGACTATGCGCGTGATGTTCTGCATCCACCTGATGCGGCTCTTGGGCGCGTTCAGGCCCTGCTTGAACGCCTTCTGGGCGCTGATGCCCTGCTCCTGGTAGTAGAGGATCATGCCGCGCGCCGCGCTGTCGCACCACACGTCTGCGGCGGGGTCGCCGGCTTCCTCCAGCTTCGAGGCCACCAGCTCGGCGGTCTTCGGGTCGACGGCGTCCACGCCCTGGCGGCTCTCCTCGTCCAGCAGGTACAGCACGCGCTCGTTCTCGTCGTATCCCACCTCCATGAACACCCACGGGTGCACGCTGCCCGCGTCCACGCCGAACGAGCGCAGGGCGATGGCCTCGCGCTCCTCGTCCGTTATGGGCCGGATTTCCAGCAGCTTGTCGGGGAACACCTCGGAGCCGGTGCCCGTCACCTCGCCGAGCCATTGCCAGCGGTAGGAGTCGGGGGTCTTGCGGCGGCTGCGCTCTGCCTCCGCCAGCGCGGTGGCGCTTATCCATTCGGGGTGCTCGTCTATGACGTCCAGGTACGTGGTGTGGCATATGAAGCGCCCGTCCTCGCCCGGGTGGGCCTCCAGGTCGCGCGCCTCCTTGTTCACCCAGTTGCGCGCCGAGCGGGGAGGGTTGTAGCTGTAGAAGACCCAGAACACGTCGCCGCCGCGCAGGAACGTGGCCAGCACGCTGCGCACCTCGTCCATGCCGTCGAACTCGTCAACCTCCTCGAACCACACCACGGCGCAGTAGCCGGTGCGGAACTTCGCCGACTTCAGCTTCTTGGGCTTGTCGCATCCCACAAAGCGTATGACCTGCCCGGTGGGGCGGTAGGTCACCTCCATGGGGGACAGGCCGAAGTCGAACAGATGCGCCACGCCCAGCACGTCGCAAGCCCAGCCTATCTGCTCGTACACGGACGTGCGCAGCGTGTTGCCGACCTTGCGCAGCACGACGGCGTTGGCCTCCGGGTTGAGCATGATCAGCAGCACGATGGCGATGGAGATGGACGACGACTTGGTGGAGTTGCGCCCGCCCTTGAACCAGTAGTGCGTGAACTCGTGCGCCTTGATGGAGCGCCACACGCCCGCGAACACGGAGGCAATGACGTCCGAGAGCCTAACCGAGGTCGTCAACGATGGTCACCCCCGCCTCCGCCATGGCGGCCTTCGCGCCGTCCACGCCGAACATGTCGTTGAGCAGCTTCACGCTCTCGGTTATGGCCAGGCGCGCGTCGCCGTTGATGCTGCCCTCGGCCGCCTGGCGGCGGAAGATGGGCAGCGCGCCGTCCAGCACCTCGAACAGCGGGGCGGCCGCGTCCTGCAGCTCCCAGCGGCAGTCCTTGGCGGCCGCGTCGCGGATTTCCTGGATTCTGTGCGCGATTCGTGGGTCGCGCATCAGCTTGGAGGCGGCGCAGCTTATCGAGTTGTAGTTCATGCGCTTGCAGTCGTAGGCCGCGCGGTACGCGTCCTGCTGCTTGGCGCGGGGCTTGGCCATCTCGCGGGCGAACGCCTCCTGCTTCGCCGTGAGCGGCTTGTCCTTCTTGGGCACCTGCGGCCTCCTTCCTGGTAAGTTTCGCGCTAGCCCAGCGACGCGATCACATCGCGCTCGCGCGGCGAAAGCGCGAAACGCTCTGCGGCTGCACGCTCTGCGGCTGCACGCTCTGATATGAGGTAGCCGCTGCCGTATATCGCCTTGCCCTGCCCGCGCTGCGCGTCGAGCGCCCTCGTGAAGCTGCACTCCTGCGGGGACACGCGGAAGTCGATGCCGTACTTGGAGTAGCGCGCCAGCATGGGCGCGGTCAGCACCTCGTCGGGGTACTCGTACTTGGGCAGCGCCTTGGCCTTCTCGCGGCGCAGGCGCTCTATGGCGGCGTCCAGCTCGGAGCGCAGGTCGGGCGCGCTGCGGGCCTGGGCGGGGTCGAGGTTGGTCACGAACGACGTGTTGACGCTCGCGCCGTTGGCGTATGTCACGCCGACGCCCGTCACGACCTTGCAGCAGTTGCGGATGCCCATGCACGTCAGGGTGGGGGCGAACAGGAAGAAGCCCACGCCGCGCTCCTGGTAGTGCTTGACGATCTTGCTCAGGATGGAGAACGGCGGGTTGTCCACCACCGTGCAGCCCTGCGGGTACTCCTCGCGCCCGTAGTCGCCGCCCGGGTAGAACGGGCGCACCACCTTCGCCAGGTCGAACCCGTACTCCCGGTGCGCCCACCGCAGCACGCAGTCGTACGCCTCGGGCGGTGTGTAGCAGTCGTCGGTCGTCCTCTTCGGCTCGAACTTCGCCGTGAACTCCTCGTATGTCTCGCCTCGCGCCATGCGTCTCCTATCTCTCGGCCCATATGGTCGCAAGCGTGTCGCCGGGCATGGAAAAGGCCGCCCCGAAGGACGGCCCTCTGCCTGTTTCCGTATTCGGTTGCCCCTATCCGCACGCCGCCACGGCCATGGCCATGAGCCCGAGCGCCAGCGCCCTTATGGCGTAGATGGCCGCCGCGTCTATGGCGATTGCCGCCGCTATGAACAGCAGGCACCCCCAGTTGCATCCCGGGCGGTTCATCGCTCCTCCCACTCGACGGTGCCGTCGTCATGCTCGGCCTTGAGCCATTCCAGGTAGTCGGCCTCCGTGTAGAAGCGGGCCAGCAGGCGGTGGCTGCAGGTGCACTCGCTCATGCGGCTCGTCTCGCTCACGATGATGATGAAGGGCCATGAGTGGAACTCGACCTCCGCGTGGGCCGCCCGCTCCGGCGTCCCGAAGTATCGCTCCCAGTTCGTCATCGCCCGTCCTCCTCCGCACCCGGACCGACCTTGCGGTACGTGAAGTCCTCGAACAGGTGCCCGCACCAGCGGCAGCGGTCGCCGCCCTTGGGCAGGTGGTGCCAGATCTCGCGCATGCCGCACTTCGGGCAGCGCACCTCGATGCTGGGTCGGCGCTTCTTCCTCGTCTGCTGCTCCATGGCTACTCCACCGCCATCCGCATGACCGGCTGCATGGCCTTGCGCAGGCCCTTGGCCAACTCCTCGGCCGTTACCTCGGCCTTCACCTCCACGTTCACGTCGGGCATCGCGAAGCCGCGCGCCTCGTCGGCCTTGAGGCAAGGCATGGCCGCCTCCTGGGCCGAGCTGTCCGCAGCGGGCGTCGCCGTCTCCTTGAGCTCGCAGCGCCCCAGCCACAACTCGCACTCGTCCAGCTTCGTGAGCGCCAGGGCGCGCTCGCGGTTCGGCTCGTAGGCCGTCTCGATGCCCTGGCGTAGGTTCTGCACGGCCATCTCTTCGGTCGCGGCGTCCAGCTCCTCACGCAGCCGGGCGTTCTTGAACCTCAGGTTGCGAACCTCGCGCCTCAGCGCGGCCACCGCGTGGCTCTGCTGCTCGTTCCAGCAGTCCTCGCACAGCGGCGCGTCTACGCCCATGTTGTCCTGCCCCAGGGCGTCGATATCGCGCCCGCAGGTCTCGCAGATGATTCCCATGGCTACTCGCCTCCCTTCGGCAGCGTGCCGGTGATATGGTCCCAGTCGGTCGCCGAGTGCTCGCTCGGGTACTCGTAGGCCCCCACGCACGGCACCGGCAGCACCGCCATGCCGTCGTGCTCGCCTGCGTACTCGTCTGCGTCCGATCTGCTCTCGAACGCCAGCACCACGTCGCTCTCCGTGGCCACCGCGTAGATCTTCTTCATCGTTTCGTCTCCTATTCGAACTCGAAGCACTCGCATGCCTCGCTTGTCTCGTCTACCGCCTCCACGTCGGGGCCGCCGCCCGTCATGGCGTCGCGGGCGCACACGGCCTCGCCGCCAGCGCCCTGCACGCGGCCGCAGAAGCGGCACTCCCGGCACATGCGGCCCTCCCACGGGTCGGGCCGGTTCCACGGTGCCCTGGGGTCGGACTCGAAGCACCCGGGCGGGAGGTTCCACCCGCTTGAAGGCTCGTACCCGCTCACATGCACCGCCTGCCCCTCGGCAGCCGACCCCAGCCGTCCATGGCCAGGGCATCCGCGTACTTGGTCGGTTCCGGCAGCAGCAGGTACTCCCAGTGCCCCGAGCCCGGCTGGGCGGGGCGGTTGAACCTCTGCTCGGCCCTGACCCAGCGGAAGTGCAGCCGGTTGGCGTGCGCCAGCCCGTGGCAGCCGCTGCCGTTGCCGCTGCCGCACAGCATCACCGTGGGCTTGGGAACCTCGCGCCCGTCGCGGAACAGCTTGCCCGCCCCGCGCCTCACGATGTGGTGGCGGTTGAGCGGCCACGGCGCGCCGCACACGGCGCACCTGGGCGTCTCGATGCTCGGCCCCTCCATGAGGGGGCGCAGGATCTCGGGCAGCGTGTCAACGTTTGCCATTCGATAGCCTCCTGTCCTTGCCTTGCAGCTCGTACTTGTCGCACATCTCCGACAGGCGGCTCACGATGGCCACCGCCGTCTCCTCGTCGCCGTTCTTGGCCAGGCGGCGTATGAGGTCGCCCTTGCCGTACTGCGTGGTCACGACCACGGGCCTCATGTTCTCGTACCTGTCGTTCACGACGCGGAACACCTGCCCCAGCGTCCAGTCGGTGGGGGACTCCTTGCCCAGGTCGTCCAGCACCAGGCACCCCACGCGGGAGAGCCTGGACAGCACGCCGTCCTCGGTGCCGTCGCCGCCGTAGGTGCCCTTGATGGCGGCCAGCACGCCCAGCATGTCGGTCACCCTCACGCTGGTGCCGCCGTCCACCAGGAGCCGCGCCACGGCGCTCGCCAGGTGGGTCTTGCCGGTTCCCACGGGGCCGCAGATGTACGCCCCGCGCCCTTGCTCAACCTTCGCGGCAATGCCCTCGGCCATGGGGGAGGCGGCCGTCATGAAGCGTGGCTTGATTCCGGCCCGCTCGTAGGCCCGGCGGCGTTTGGCTGCGGCCTCCTCGGCCTTGGCCCTGGCCTCAAGGCGCGAACGCTCGTCGCGCTCCGCCACGGCACCCGGGCAGCCGCACGGCTTCCAGCCGCAGAAGGTGCGGCGGCCAGCCAGCACCACGTAGCGGACCTCCAGCTGCGCCCCGCAGTGGGGGCACTCAGTCGTACTCGGCATAGCCGTCGGCCTCCTTCCGGGTCCTCGTGCCGCGATTCACGTAGTCCTCGAACTTCGGCGAGAACAGCGTGGAGGGCCGCAGGTACTTGGCCATCTTCGGGTCGCCCGCCCACTCGGCTGCCATCGTGTCGATGACGGCCAGGAAGTCGGGGAGGCGGTAGCCCTCGGCCCAGCGGGCGTGTATCAGCCTGCGGGTCTTGGCGCTGCTTGAGCGGTAGCGGGTGCCGGCTGCCTCGTTGAGCGCATGCACGATTTCGTCAAAGGGGATTAAGGGGTTATCCATATACTCAACCTCAACCTCAACCTCTGCATTGCCGCAACTCGATGCGCCTGCATGTGCATCCGCATCTGCTTGCGCATGTGCGACTGCATCTGTATCCGCATATGCTCCCGCATGTGCTTGCGCATCGGATTGCGCCCGTGCCGCCGCATCGTCAACCGCGTCTTCCTTCCCCGGCCTGTTGCCCCAGCGGGCGTTGGCCGCCTTCCTTGCGCGCTCGCTCTTCTCGTCGCCCATGTCGAGCCTGCCCTTGAGCACCAGGAAGGTAGGCAGCCACGCGGGGCTGCCCTGCGGCTCCTTGCCCGTGAACCGGTACTCGACGATGGCGTAGATGAACGGCGCGCGCTGCTTCTCGGGCATGGCCTGCGCGGCCGCCCAGAAGTCGTCGTGTATAACCATGCCCATAGTGTCGCCGTCGCCTTCCCTAAAACGGGATATCCTCGTCGTACAGATCAGGCATGGCCTGCTGCTGCGGCATGGCCTGCTGCTGCGGCGCGGGCTGCTGTGGCGCGGGCCGCTGTGGCGCGTACGCCTGCTGAGTGGCCGGCTGCGGCGCGTAGGCGGGCTGCTGCGGCGCAGGTGCCGGGGCGGGGCGTCCCTGGCCGTACGTGCGGGCCTGCGGCGCTTGCGGGGCCGCCTGGGGCGCGTACTGCTGCGGCGCGTAGCCCTGCTGCTGTTGCTGGCCGCTCATGAACTCCAGCTCGTCCACCACGACCTCCAGCGCGCTGCGCTTCTGGCCGGTCTGCTGGTCGTTCCAGCTGCGGTAGCGCAGCTTGCCCTCGATGGCCACCTTGCTGCCTTTGGCGAGGTACTGCGCCAGCTTCTCGCCGCGGGTGCCGAACAGCGTGCAGTCCACGAAGTTCGGGTAGTCCTCCCACTGCCCTGTCTGCTGGTTCTTGCGGCGGTCGTTGACGGCCACGCCCATGGACAGCACGGACATGCCGCCAGACGTGGAGCGCAGCACGGGGTCGCGGGTCAGGTTGCCGGATATGCACACGCGGTTGATGCTCATAGATACCCTCCTTGGGTTACATCCCCGCTGTTCCAGATGCGGGTGATCTGCGCGTCTACCATGCGGATGCGCAGCTTGATTACGTTGATGGCCTCCTGCGAGGCCTTGTAGATGGCCTCGGAGCAGTCGCGGCGGCGCTTGGCCTCCGCTATCTGCTCCTGGCCCCGGCACACGTCGCCGATGATGGTGACGGGCGTGCCCTTCTGGCGCTCGTTCAGGATGGCGATGCGCAGGGCCTTGCGGTACTCGGCCTCGTTCTCGGCGTACTGGCAGCCCGACTCCTTGCAGGTCTTCAGCTCGGCCTCCAGCCTGTCGGTCAGCTCGTCAAGCTCCTCGGTGAGCGCCTGCATCTACTCGACCTGCCAGTCGGGGCGCGGGCAGCACGGGCTGTTGGCCACGAATTCCATGTACTGTGGCACGCTGGCGAACTGGTAGCGCGCCCCGCAGCTGCGGCAGTGGGCCGTGAAGGGGCCGTCTGCGGGCGGCTGCTTCTCCTCGGGCGCGGGCTGCTCCTCCATGGCGTCGGGATCGCTCTGCCCGTCGATGGCGAACGCGCCGCACAGCGCGTACTTGCGGGCGTAGCTCGACGCCATGCCGGTCACCTGGGCGTCGTCCGAGCCCTTCTTGTGCTCGTCCTCGCGGGCGTAGGCGCTCACCTGCAGCAGGCCCTCGCCGCCCTCGGCGGGGAACACGCACGCCGTGGACTTCACGTAGTAGCGGTCGCCTATCTGCACCAGCTCGTCGGTCATGAAGAACGCCAGGCCCTCCTTGGCACACGGCTCCTTCAGCGCGGCCACTATGTCCTCGTAGCTGCGGTAGCTGAACTTGCCGAAGGCGTTGTACTTGGCCTTGGGCACCACCACGGCGCGCTGCACGCGGGCAACGGCCGCCATGAGGTCGATGGACTGCTGTTCCTGGGTCATGCTAGTAGCCTCCGTTCATCCGCTCGTAAACCTGGCCCACCGTGCCGTGCATGATGGTGCCCACGACGCCCTGCGCCTTGAGGGCCGCCGCGACGCCCTGCATCTGCTCGCGCGTGGCGCACGGCACCACGACCGTCCACGGGTCGCCCGCCATGGCCACGGGTGCCGGTGCGGGCGGCGCTGGCGGCACCGGGGCGGGCATGGGCGCGGGCTGCGGCTCGGGCATCTGCTCAAGCGGCTGCGGGAACTCTGCGGGCTGGTATTCCGCGGGCTCGGGCACCGCTTCGGGTTCGGGCTCGGGCTCTTCCACGGGTTCCGGCTCCATGGCAGCCTTCAGCTCGGCGATGCGCCGGCGCTCCTCCTCGGCCTTGTGAGCCGCCGTTATGGCCGCGCCCAGGTCCAGGGTGGCGAACAGCTCGCGCTCGGCCTCGTCGTAGAACGGCTCGCCCTGGAACTGCGCCTTGAGGGTTTCCCAGTCCTGGGCCAGGCGTTCCACCTTGGCCTCCAGGGCCTTGAATGCCTTCACCTCGCCGAAGGTCTTGTTGGTCCACTGCTTCTCGTGGAAACGCTCATAGGGCACGACGGGGGCCAGCAGCCCGGCGAACTCCTCGTAGTGCTCCCGCAGCTTGGCGTACGCGCGCAGCTGGCGCTCCTCCTCGGCCTCGTCCAGCTGCGCCTTGATGCCGTCGGCTGCCTGCTTCGCGATGCCCGCCACGGCCTTGCACCTGTCCTCGAACGCGGCCAGGGGCTTCGTGTACTCGCGGCTCACGGCCTTGCGGCGCTCGTCTATCTCCTTGGCGATGCCGTTGAGGTAGGCGCGGTCGCGCTTGGCGGCCTTCACGTTCTCGTCCTTGCCCATGTCGTAGGTCGCGCCCTCGTAGTCGGCCACCAGCCTGCGCACGTGCGCCTCAAGGGCGTCGAAATTGGCCTCGATCACGGCGGGGGAGTACGCCACGGTCAGCTCTGACGCCTCCTCGGGCTCGATGATCTCGGCCTCAACTGCTTCGCTCATTTACTCCTCGCTTCCCAGGCGCGCCATGCACGCCTCGTAGGTTTCCGTCTCGGCCGCGTTCGGCTCGTAGCCGTCGGCCTTCATGGCCTCGTAGAGCATGGTCACGTTCTCGACCGTCGCTCGGTTGAAGTACACGGAGCTGCCGTCTTCCATGAGGCTCCAGGCCGTCCAGCCGCTCATGTTCCACGCTGCCCGCCAGCCCATGGCCACGGCCAGCTCGGTGGGCGTGCGGTCGATGGGTCGGCCCAGCAGCTCCTCGAACGATTCCACAGCCTCGGCCTCCATGGCGAACGCGGTTAGCGCCAGCGCCGTGCGGCGCATCGACTTGAGGTCGCCCACGTGGGCGGCAAGCCACTCGCGGCGGGCCTTCGCGCCGTCCTCGTAGGCGGCCTGGAAGTCGGCCTTGCGCTGGGCTGCGGCCTGTGCGGCCTCGTCGGCCCCCTCGGCCACCGGCGCCAGCAGGGTTACGCCGAACGACGTCTCCTCGGCCAGGAGCCCCGCGCCCGCGTTGTCGGCCACGTAGGCGTCCAACGCCGCCAGGTCGGGGCGGTAGTCGGAAAACGTGCGGCATGCGGCGAAGCCCTCGGGGCATTCGTCGACGAACTCGACGCCCGCGTCGGCAAGCACCGCCACCACCTCGGCGCGGTTGCGCCTCTGCTCGGCCTTGGCCTTCAGGCTCGCGTACACGCGCTGCCATTCGGACTGCTTGCAGTCGCGCAGCTCTGCCACGGCCTCGTCGTCGCCCTCGAACTCGGCGATGGCGGCCAGGCGGTCGAGCGTCATGTCGTAGGCGGCGTCCTGCACCCTGCGGGCCGCGCGGCGCGCCTTGGCCACGGTGCGCGCGTCGGTGCGCGCGGCCACGGCCACCTCCTCGTCGGGGATGTCGAGCGCCAGCATGGTCTGCACGCCGCGCGACTTCTCCTCGGCGGTCAGCCCCAGCTTGGCGTCGGTCTCCACCATGGCCTTGGCGGCCTCCACGCGCGCCAGCTCGGCGTCGTCCAGGTCGTCGTAGACCTCGGCGAGGAAACGCTCGGTGCCGATGGCCATCATGGCGCGCACGCGGCACTCGCCGTCGATGATCCAGTAGATGCCGCCCTCCTTGTACAGGATGGGCTTCATGACGGGCTGGCCGGGGTTGAGGCGGTTGGCCTTGAACTGCGCGGCCAGGCCCGCGATGTGCTCGGCGCTCTCCCTGGTGGTGAAGTCGCGCGGGTTCATCGGCTCGCCGTCGGCGCGCTCGTAGGGGTACACGTCGCAGATCGCGACCTCCTCTAGCGATTGCATGCGCGGGCCTCCTCGTCTACGACCACGCGGCACTCCATGCCCACCAGGCGGGCGCGGCACGCCACGCGGGCCACCTCGCCCATGAGCGCGATGCGCTTGGTGGGCACGGGGCCGTTCTTGATTTGCGCGGCCATGCAGGCGGCCCCCATGTTGAACGCCTGGCGCATGGCGGCGTCGAAGCCGCCGTCGCCCGGCTCGGGCACGGGGACGGCGCGCTCGATGCGCTTCAGGATGCTGTCCACCGTCTTGTCCGCGACGGTCTTGCTGATGATTTCCGTGAGCATTTGGGTCTCCTAACTGGGAAAACTAAAAGTGATAAAAACTTTTCAGGATTTCGGAACTTTTTTCTCTATGCGCTCCTTGCGCTTCTGCGCCGCCTTGACCCTGCGGTACAGGTAACGGCACAGCCACCGCTCCATGGCCTCGTCGTGCGCCTCTGCTGCCTTGTCGGCGGCGTAGCGGCTCATGCCCGAGGTATCCGGGGCCTGCGGCATGGGGTCGGCGCGGCTCTCTCGGCCGCACTCGGTGCGCTCGTAGGTGCGGCGCTCCTCTGCGGTCAGCCTCGGCAGCAGCTCGGCTATGCGGGCCTCTATGGCCTCAAGCTGCTGCTGGCGTCTGCACGGTTCGCAGATGCCGTCCTTGCCGAGGGTCGCCCTGCGGCACCCGCACGACGGGCACAGCTCCAGGCGGTGGCGGTAGCAGCGCAGGGACACGTGGCCGCCGCTGGCGTTGATCACGCGCCGCGCGTTATCCAACTGGTTCTTGGACAGCCGCAGCTCGCGGCGAATCTCGCGGGCGGGCACCTTTCCCGCCAGCTCGGCTATGCGGTCGAGGTCGGCCTTGCGCCACGCCCTGTGTGGCCTGCCCTTGTCTCGGCGGGTCACTCGTCGCTCACCTCCACGACCACGCGGGGGCGCGCCCTGTCGGTGAGCACCCTGTCGGGGTACTGCTCCACGTACTTGCGGGAGTCGTCCTTGATTACGCCCGCCGCCACCAGGCCGTCGAGCACGAACTTGCGCGCGAAGCCCACGTTGTCGGCGTCGCGGCGCATGTCGGGCTCGTAGAACGTGGTGCGCACGGTCACCCGGCGCTCGAAGCGCGGCGCGCGCTGCTGCATGGCCGCCGCCCTCACGCGCGCCGTCTCGCGCTTCTTCATGGCCGCCGCCTTGTAGCGGTTGGCGCGCTCGGCGCTGATGTAGTCGTTCAGGCTCGGCATTCGGCCCTCGACCGTGACGGTGCACCTCATTGCGCGCCCCTGTCGTAGATGCCCTGCGCCTCGGTTAGCGTGGAGGCGGCGAAAACGGCTGGGCCCACGATGGCCTCCCACGTGCCCACCAGGTCCACGGAGTCCACCGGCGTGCGGCGGAAGCTCACGGCGGCCAGCATGGAGGGGCGCTGCAGCACCATGTAGCGGGACAGCACGCTCCACAGGTTGTGGTCGCGCTTGAACTCGCTGGCCTCGCTCACGGTCATGCCGTTCTGGCATGCCAGGGTGTACACGTTGTCGCGCTGGATGACGTGGCCCTCCAGCATCAGGCGGTAGCAGATGCGGCGCAGCTTCGCCCATGTATCGGGGTTCGAGGCAACCCAGCCGCACGCCTTGGCCACGAGGGCCTGGGCCTTGGCGTCTACCTCGGCCATACTGTTGCCTCCAGCGCCCATGTGGCGGCGATGCACGCGCAGACGAACAGGGCGGCGAAAACGGCCTGCAGCCTCTCGCGGCGCTGCTCGGGTGTTACACTGGTCTCGGTTCGGAAGTGAACCGTTGCGGTGCGCGTCTTTCGCTTGCCAGCTGCGACGCGCACCCTCTTTCCCTTGATCTTTTCCATTCCTGGAACTTCCTCTCGTTCTCTGGGTCCTTGTAGAACTCGCGCATCATGGCGGCGCACTCGTCGCACATGGCGCGCTGCATCGGGGTCATTCGCCCGCGACGCCCGGCAGAAGCAGCGGGGCGTCCTCGTAGGCGACCTCACCGGTGTCCCTATCCACGAACATCACCTCCTGATCGTCGTACACGTGGATGTTGAGCATCTGGCCCGTGAACTCCACCAGCTTCGGGATGAAGTCCCTGTACTTCGGGTCCAGCTCAAACTGCAGCACGCACTTGCCGCTCTTCACGTTGAGGGCGGTGAACCCCCCCGTACGGTCACCTCGTTCAGCATGGCCTACTCCTTCTCGTCGTACGCGGTGTCGCGCGCGATGGTCTTGAAGTCGGTGCTCCAGCCCTTGCCGTTCACGCTGAACTGCACGGAGCTGTAGACGTTGAACTGCGTGCCGCCGAGCTCGAACCAGGTCGTGCTCGCCTCCAGAAGCTCGATGCCGCTCGTCTGGAAGCCCCACATGGCCGCGATGCGGCGCTTGAGGCTGACGTGCGTCTCCTCCATGCAGCCGTTCTCGGCCAGCTCGAAGTTGACGGCCACGCGCTTGCGGTCGTCGATGAGGTGGTCGAGCGTTTTGCCGATGCTCTCGGCGACGAACTCGGGCTGGTGGCTCTTGGTGGTCATGGTGTGTCTCCTTTTCTGATAGGTAAATCTAATTACAGTTTGAAGCGAAAAAAATTTCTTCGGGTTTGTAGCCCAAGAAGTCGGCGGCCTTTTTAGCCGTCTCGATGCGCATACGGTCGGGGTGGTCTTCATAAACATCGTATGTAGGTCCTGAAATGCCCAGATGTTCAGCCATTGCCTTCTTGGTTACGCCCTTGCTCATGCGCGCCTGCTTGAGTGACTTCATACTCCCTCCTTTCTGTCCATAACTGTAATTAATCTTCAGAACACGGTCAAGATTAATTTTGGTAAAATTGAAAATAAATTTAAGTCCTGGAAGGAGTTAAGATGCCGATATCCGACAACATAAAGAAGTTACGGCAGATTTTCGACGTTACCCAGGATGAACTGGGTGAGATTGCAGGTGTGACAGGTAACGCCGTTTCGCAGTGGGAAAATGGCCGCTCCGAACCCCGTATGGGAGCTATTGAGCGCATGGCGGCCTGCTATCAGATTAGTAAGTCACACCTTATAGAAGACGGCGGAATGGATCAGATTGACCCCGTGACCAAAAAGCCCAAGGGCAGCACCTATATGCCCGCCGGTGCCATACCCGTGGTGGCCAGCAGCGCCACCGTGCCGCTGCTCACGCTCGGGCGCGTGCACGCCGGCGCGCTCGCCGACGAGGAGGAGATAGCGCACCGCGTTGAGGTGCCCGCCTCGGTGTGCGCCGGGCACCCGCGCGCGTTCGCCCTGGAGGTCGAGGGCGACTGCATGAACCGCGTCATACCCGAGGGCAGCCACGTGCTGGTCGACCCCGACCGCCAGCCCGCCAACGGCTCCATCGCCGTCGTGGAGACGGAGGACTACCGCGCGGTCATGCGCCGCTGGTACAAGGGCAGCACCAAGCTGATGCTGTCGGCCGATAGCTTCGAGGACTACGAGGACATGATCTTCGGCATGGACGACGGCCCCGTGCGCGTGATCGGCACGGTGGTGTGGTTCCAGGCCGCCAACGAGATGGAGTAGCCATGGGCTTGTTTGGTTTTATGAAGCAAAAGGGGAGGAGGGCGGCCGAGCCGGCTTCCTATGTCCCCGAATGTTCGGAACTCCCGAAGTCGAACTACGACGAACTATTTGACGAGTTTCAGCCGGAATGGGCTGACCAGTTTCCCGACTTCCCCTATGAGTTCCAAGGAAGACCAGCGATCAGGACGACTTTAACCGAGCGCATGCGCGATATGTTCAGCATTGCTCCGCAGGACGTTCCGAGAGTTGAGGCTCTTGTTCGTCAGGCCAACAGTTTGCTTGCTGATGCTCATTCCCTTGCTAGTTTTCCCGAGTTTTCCGTCCCTATGCCTGATCTGTCGGATGCCTATAAATGCTTGTTGCGTTTTCCGCTTTGCGGCATTCGGTGCATCCCGTTTACGGAAAAAACCGGTCGGGTGTCGAAGTTTCCGTTCCGGTTTGAATACGATTCCGGGATGATGCGCAAACCCCGGTCGCCGAGGGCCCATATCACGATGACCGCCAGCTTGTTGCCGGACGGGAATCCGGGAAGGATTGAAAGCGAGTACGCGCTTTTCGAAAACGGTGCCGCGTTCGGCCACTATTGGAAAGTGACTTCAAAGGTCGTTAACGGAGAACTTGTCGTCTCGCGAATCAGCGAAACGAATCCGGCAGGCGATACTCCGCCAACTCTTTACACATTAGGCAGGTAGCCATGGGAGGACGTGCGGCCATATACGCCCGCTTCTCCAGCCACAACCAGCGCAGCGAGTCCATCGAGATACAGGTGGAGAAGTCCCGCGCCTACTGCCGCGAGAACGAGCTGACGGTGGTCGCGGAGTACTGCGACTACGCGCAGACCGGCACCAACACCGACCGCGCGGAGTTCCAGCGCATGATGGCCGATGCCAGGCGTGGGCTGTTCGATTTCGTGGTCATCTGGAAGGTCACGCGCATCATGCGCAACCGCGACGAGATGGCCATGGCGCGCATCATGCTGCGCCGCAGCCGCGTCGAGATACTGTACGCGGGCGAGGACATAGCGGGCGGCTCTGCTGGAGTGCTGCAGCTCGGCATGCTCGAACTGCTCGCCGAGTACGAGAGCGCGGTCGACGCGGAGCGTATCCGCGAGGGCATCCAGAAGAACGCCGAACGGTGCATGGCCAACGGGTGCGTGCGCTACGGCTGGGACATAGTGGACGGGCGCTACGTGGTCAACGAGGAGGAGGCCGCCGCCATCCGCCTGGGCGTGCGCATGGTCTTGTCGGGCAAGTCGGTGGCCGACGTGGTGCGCGCCTGGGAGCCGTACCGCACCAAGCGCGGCGGCAAGTGGCGCTTCCAGACGGTGCGCCGCATACTGATGCGGCGGGAGAACGGCGGGGAGTACCGCTACGCGGGCGTGGTCGTGCCCGGCGGCATGCCCGCCATCGTTCCCATGGATGACGAGGAGAGGGTGATACGGATGCTTGAGGACTCGCACAGGCCCCGCGCCAAGACCGAAGCGTGGGACTTCCCGCTCACGGGCAAGCTCTACGACGGGCGAGACGGCGGGCTGATGACCGGCACCAGCGGAACGGGCAAGTCAGGCAGGCCCTATCACTACTACCGCTG
>ERZ1034687.295-NODE-295-length-32520-cov-14.646912_pt1 | contig 32520 bp, 56 predicted proteins | sample MGYA00520704_ERZ1034687 | MGnify/ENA primary metagenome ERZ1034687 (study PRJEB33766, sample SAMN09781762) | gut metagenome | biome: gut microbiome | host: Homo sapiens | place: Madagascar | study: EMG produced TPA metagenomics assembly of the PRJNA485056 data... | reverse complement strand
TTGAAGTTTAACATAGAATTATATAACATAATTAAAAACCTAGTGAAATGCACAAATATTGTGTGAAATGCATTTCTTAAAATTATTTTACGATAATATTATATAATTTTCAATATAAAACCACGGACAATGTTATGCCTGTGGTTATTTTTTTATTACTTCACCTGTTTCTGTATCATATATAGTTCCGTTTTCATCAATGTCTATTTTCTTTTTCAAATCATATTCTAATACTGCTTCTTGTAGATCCTCAAGATATGTATTATTAAGCTGTTTTTCACCAAATTTTTCTTGTATTTTAATGATACATTTTTTACATATAATCATATGATTGAATTTTGCATTACTCAAATCATATATTCCCATTCTTTCATTACAAACGGGGCAACGTAAGTTTGATTTATTCTTTTTGCCATCTTCTGCTTCATACTTCTTATTTTTATCTAATTCGACTGCAACTAATATTATAAAGATGAATATTACTAATATAATTAATGCTATAATCATTTTTTCTCCTTGATTTCCTTCTTAACTTCAAATAGTTTTTCCATAGCAACGTCAATCATATCTTGCTGTTTTTCTTTAGAAAGTTCATTAAAAGGAACTTCTGTTTTTATTTCGATAGAGTAGCCATCTTCATCAGTTATTGTTTTTGTATATAAACCATTACTAGGGTTTTTATTATCAGATTTTCCCAATAAATAATCAACCGAAACATCAAAATAGTTTGATAATATAATTAAAACATTGTTGTCCGGTTGTGATATATTTTGTTCCCATTTTGATAATGCTTGTTGAGAAATATTAAGAAATTTGGCTAATTCTAGTTGTGATATTTTTTTTTCTTCTCTTAATTTTCGCAAACGTTCGCTAAACATAATCTCACCTCAAACAAATAATACAACTTAAAGTTTTAAAAATCAATGAAATACAAAAAAAAATAGTAAAAACTATTGACAACAACTTTTTGTTGTAGTAAGATGTAGGTGTAGTTAAGGTAATAAACTTAATTACAAAAAAAAGAAATCAAGACCGGTCGGCAAACTAGACTTGATTTCAATAGTAAGTACGAGAATAGAAAGCCCTAGTAAAGCTTACTATTCAAGAGTTTAATACTAGATTAATGGCAGTATATAGTCTAAATCGTTGTTATCATTACGGTTTTTTATCGAGGTCTCCGATCCTCGAAGTGGTAACCCCAACTTATATTCAACCCTATGTGTTACTAGCGCATAGTTGCCATTACTTATCATTTAAGAGTTTTCTTTCTCGCTACTTTAAAAGTAGTGCCTCATAGCAGATAAGACTTTTCAGTATCTAGGCAAGGCAGAAATTATTAAAAGTTTGATATTAATCACACTCTCTTTCTGCCAATGTTAAGGCACTTAAATTATACAACAAAAAGTTTTAAAAGACAAGGCGGTGAAAAATGAAAAGACAATGGTTAATTGATAAAAGACACAAGAAAGATTTATCGCAAGCCTATGTAGCTAGAGAATGCAATATATCGCAACAAATGTATTGTTATATCGAAATAGGGAAAAAAAGACCTGGTGTGGAATTGGCAAAAAAAATAGCAGATGTTCTAAACTTTAGTTGGTCAAAATTTTATGAATAAAAATATCAAATCTCTAACATCTAATTGAGTCTAGAAGCAAACCTCCTTTCAAGGTAAAAAAACTAGTATTCGTCGTTTCTAGGCTCCATTAGGTGTTAGAGGGAAAGGAAAATAATATGGAATATGTAACAAAAGATTATTTATTAGAAAAAGGTTTTAGCAAAGAGGAATCAAGACAGATTATGCTAAAGGCAAGAGATTTAATGAAAAAGGAAAAGATGTATGTACCTTTTACAAGGCCATATTTAGTAATACCAAAATACATAGAAAGGATACTAAAAGGTGAAGGTAATGAAACAACTAATTAAAGAGTATAAGAGTGTAGCATTAATATATTTAATTACTACATTAATATTTATAGCTTTTGTTGTAATAGCGGGGTAGATATGTTTAACACAATAGTAATTATTATTGCAATATTAATATTAATTTTAGGAATAATACTAGCAAATGAGTTTATTGAATTTTTATTTTTGCTAAGTGTAGTAATAATAGGTTTAACAATATTAAGCGTGATTTCATTATCTTTAGGGGCTTTACTTATCTCAATATTAGGTTTAATGATTATAATTTTTTCTTAAAACATAGATAGTACCCTATGCCACGTGATGTATACACTTTAAGAAGATTAATATGTCTAAGTTTAAAAGGTTTTCTATCACGAATTAGTATATAAGATTGTAATCCTTCATATAAGTTTAAGTTAAATGGAATTTGTTGAGTATAATCAGCACCATATACTTCTTGATTTAAGACGGGTTCAGATCCATCACCAAGCTTTAATTTAGAGTTAAAAGCTTCACATCCGTTTAATTTGATTTTTGAAATAGTTATAGGATATTTGCTTCTATTAGAAAAATAACAATTGAAGATAAAATTATGATGTTCATTTTCAACGAATGGTTTGCTATCTAATTTAAATTTCAATTTTAAACGAAATGCAGATTGAGAATAAGTATACACAATACTGATTAAAGAAAGTAATAAAGCAATTAAATCAATATTGTTTAAAATTAAATTCAAAAGGTTCATAATTTATTCACCTCACTTTCTGGGGTAATTATAACATATTTAAAGGAGGTGGTTATATTGAGAGTAAATAAAAAAAAGTCGCAGTGCAGCAACACATACGACTAATGTAAAACGTAAATAAAAATAATTTACTCCTATAAGATATCACAAAAATAGGAATAAAGCAAATGTAGGAGGTAAATGATGAATGAAGTATGGATAAAACTTCATAAAAAATTTCTAGATTGGAAATGGTACAAAAATAAAAACACCAAGATATTATTCATTCATTGTTTGCTAAAAGCAAATTGGAAAGATGGTTTTTATGAAGGGGTAGAGATAAAAAGAGGGAGCTTTATTACAGGTAGAAAGCAATTGAGTAAAGAATTAGCTTTAACTGAGCAAGAAATAAGGACTGCAATAAAACACCTAAAATCAACCAACGAAATAACCATCAAAACAACCAACACTTTTTCAATAATATCAATAGTTAACTACGATAGGTACCAAGCAATTAACCAACCATATAACCAACGAGCAACCAACGAGCAACCACTATATAAGAATATAGATACTTCTTATACTACTACTATAAATAATATAGAGGAGATTTTAGGACGGACTTTAAACTCGATTGAGATAGAACTGGTTAACGTTTGGCTTAAAGAGTACGATTGGAAAAAAATTGAGTATGCGTTGAAAGAAACAATGGTAGCAAGAGCAAACAATTTAAAATATACAAACGCTATTTTAGAAAATATAAAAGATAAAAAATATGAAGATTTAATAGAAAAATCAAAGGAGGATGAACCGGACATAGAAATACCGGATTATGATTGGTTAAATGAAAATAATTAAGTATGTCGATTTATTAATTCGATACGAAGTATTAAAAATACAAGATAAGAAGAATTTATCAAAACTAGATAAATTACAAACTGAAAATCAAACATTAAGACAATGTTTACTAAATGAAGAAAAAAGAACTAGCACGTTTAGAAATTCTTACAGAAAGAAACTAAATGAATGTGAAGATTTACAGACTGAAAATATAAATCAAACTACAGAAATAAAGAAACTTGAAAGGAAGATAAAAAATGGAAAATATCAAAGTAAGCTACGAGCAAATAAAGAAAGCTAATGACGAAATACAAACTACTGATATTAAAGGGAAAGGTTATGCTCAAGTAAATGAACGTATCAAAGCATATAGAAAGGTTTATCCTACTGGGAGCATAGAAACTGAAATTCAGGAGATAAATGAAAATTATGTAAGAATGAAAACTATTGTTACTGATTGTGAGGACAATATAATTGCAACTGGAACTGCAAGTGAAACTAATAAGGGGAAAAATCAAATAAATTTAACATCTATGATCGAAAATTGTGAAACATCTGCAGTAGGAAGAGCTTTAGGGTTTGCTGGTTTTGGAGTAGACAAAGCTATAGCAAGTGCAGAAGATATGCAAAAGAATTCTTATAAGTCGTACGAAATATTTAAAGGAATGTATATCAAGAATTCTGATGCAATTGTAATTGTTAAAAATACTATTAAAGAATTGATGAGAAAGCTAGGAGTAAGATTAGAAGATTTAAATCAATTTTGTAGAGATAATCTATGGAGCGAATTAAGTGATTTAAACTTACAACAATTTTTGAGACTAGAAATTGAATTAAAGAAGGCAAATAATACTGATTCGAAAATGCATAGTTTATATGGTCAAAACATAAAAACAAAGAAATTATTAGTACCAGAAAATCAGCAAATAGCATACGAAAGTAGCCAAGAAAAATTTGGCAAGATTGCTATAAGAATGGCTGGAACAGATGAAACAATTGTTAATGAAATAATAGATGATTATTTAGAAGCAGGAATAGACTTGACGGGTTCAAAAGGAGAATGATTTATGGAATTTGAAGATAAGTTAGATTATTTAACAGAAAATACTCAAGGCGTAATTAATAACTATGTAAGAGATTTAATAAAAGAGTATTACTCATTAGAGAATGATTATAAAGATATTAATGAAAAATATAACGAATTAAAAGAAAATCATCAAAATTTTAAAGAACATTCAAGACCATTAACAGCATACGAAGAAAGTGGAATGAGAGATGCAGACTTTTATTAGTAAAGTAGATGATGTAATACCCAAATTACTAAAACTAGATAGGGATACATTATATGACATTAAAATAACTAAACATAGAAATAAACGTTCATTAGATGCCAACGCCTATTATTGGCTTATCTTAGGACAAATTGCAGATGCAATGAAAATTGATAAAGAACAACTTCATAAAGATTATTTAAGACATTATGGAGTAATAACACAAGCTATGTTACCAACTAAGGATGTAAAAGGTTTATTCAAATATTATGACTTAGATGGAATAAGAAAAGCAAATGGAAACAAGTTTTACATTTACAAAGTTTATACACCAAGTTCAGAAATGAACACTAAAGAAATGTCAAAGTTGATAGATGGTATAGTTCAAGAGGCTAAGGCTATAGGAATTGAAACTATGACACCTAGTGAATTGCGGATTCTAAAGGAGGAATGGAAATGATAGAACTTATATCGGATAAACTGATTGAATGGACTAAAAAGAAAGACATTCTAAAAATACTTAAATCCGAGGGAGTAACGATGGACGAACGTACTTTTAGAAAAATGGTAGAAATACATAATCAAAGCTATTTTGAACATAAAACTGATAAGTATTTAGCTCATTCATCAAGGGGATACAAATTGACATCAAATAAAGACGAAATAATAGCAAGTGCTAAAGATTATAGAACAAGAGCATTTAATCAATTAGTAAAGGCTAGTAAAACTTTAAAAGCTATGGGGGAAAACGATAACATACGTTTAGAAGTAAAGAACGGAGAGTTTATCGTCGCACAATTTTAATGACAAAAGAAGAAAAGTTAGTTTATAAAACGATAACAGAAGAAGAACCATACTGTCAGATTTGTGGGAAAAATATGAATTTACATAGGCATCACATTCGATATGGCGCTTGTGGTAGAAAAACATATTTTGGAAACATAATAGTACTTTGTGACAGTTGTCATAGAATGGTTCATTCAAGTAAGAAAAAATGGCAACCAATTTTAATAGAAATGGCTGCTGAACACGAAAAAAAGATGGGAAGGTAAAATATGAATAAGGTATGTTTAACAGGAAGAATAACAAAAAATATAGAATTGAAATATAACCAAAACAACGTTGCAATAACAAGTTTTAATTTAGCAGTAACTCGTAAATTTAAAAATCAAAACGGAGAATATGAAAGTGATTTCATTAATTGTATAGCTTATAAATCCACAGCAGAACTCTTAAATAAATATGTAAAAAAAGGAGATCTTTTAGGAATAGAAGGAAGAATACAAACAAGAAACTATGAAGATAAAGATGGAAAACGTGTTTATGTTACAGAAGTTATAGTTGATAGTATAGATTTTTTACAATCAAGAAAAGATGAATCTAAACAAGAGACTACAGAAAAAGAAAATACTAAACAAAAGTTGAGTGATGATGTATTTTCAGAATTTGGAAGTTCAATTGAAATCACAGATGATGATGTTGCATTTTAAACTATGATAACAGAATTAACTAAATTATTAATCAAACAACACGAACACGAAAAAGAAATTGGACAATCAGAGTACATAAAGATATCAATAAAAGATTTCTATAAAGGGTTAATAAAGATTTTAAAAGAGGTGGATTATGAAAAAAGTAAATAATTTTATTAAAAATAACTTATTGGGTCTGCTAGTATCTATAATTTTATTTGGAATATTGGCAATAGCTTTATTAATTATCAGTAGTAATAAATATGAAGATGATATATCAAGGTTGAAAATTGAAAATAAAAAGTTACAACATAAACTAACAAAAGCTAATAATACGATCACTGATTATAAAGAAGAACATCCTGAATGTGAGTATTACATACATCCTAGTGGAGATGACTTTGTAATAGATGGTCAATTATATGAGAAAGTAGAGGGATATGAGAGTTATGAATGAAATAAAAGAAGGAATGTTTATTAGGACTAACGATGGAAAAATAAACAAATTTAAAAGATACATTACTGACAAAAAAAGAGTTTGTGAAACAGATATGTATGCAAGGTTAGCCGTAGATAATATAGTCAAAGCAAGTTTTGACATAATTGATTTAATAGAAGAAAGAGATATATTATTGCTATTTGATAAAGAATTTGGAAAAGAATATAAAGCTGAAGTAATGGTAGGCAGAGAAAATTTCGCAGCAGTTGTTAATTATGAACAAAATGATTTATTAAATTTAGAATATGAATTAATAACTAATGAACACATAGAATTATTGGAAATTTTAACAAAAGAACAATTTGAAAGTATGAGTTATAGAATAGGAGAATAGATTATGTTGACATTACCGATAAAGAAAAAATGGTTCAATATGATTCTTTCGGGCGAGAAAAAAGAGGAGTATAGAGAAATTAAACCTTATTATGCTAGTAGATTTTATAGAAACCATATTGCTAGTGGTGTGGGGTTAGAGTGGATTTTAAATAATAATCCAATAGTTTATAAAAATATTATTTTAAGAAATGGATATTCAAAAAATAGTCCAAGTATTATTTGCTATGTGCTCATAACAAAAGGCACTGGCAAACCTGAATGGGGAGCAAAACCCGGCAAAGAATATTATGTATTAAAAATATTAAACGTAGAAAAGATAGATTAGGAGAAAATATGACAGGAATAGATTTATTAAAAATGGCTCAAGAAGGTAAATTGAAGTCAAAAACAATAGTAAAGACATTACATGAAAGACAGTATTTTGACGATAGAGATGAAGATTATTATATTTATCAAGATAATATGTTTCACAGATGTAATGAAAATGGAAAATTAGGTTCAAAATATCAAGATAGGTTTTTAAATTATAAAGTGTTAAACAAAGATTTTGAAATTTGTGGAGTTAAAGATGGTTTCACAGGTCTTAAGTGGTACGCCGATGGAACTTGTTATGCATCCGTAGATTGTTCAGATAAGTTAGAACTTGGGCAAGATGTTATTTGTGCCGATAATCCAAAGAAGTTAGAAATACCTAAACATATACCTAATGAGGTTATACAAGATTTAGATAGTATTATAAGTGATAATGATATGAAATGTATAGCACATAAAGTAAATGAAATTATAAATTATTTACAATATAGAGAGAAAAAAGAGGAACAGGAGAGTTAAATTATGAGTAAAGAAGAAATAATAAAAATATTATCAAAAATAAAAGATACAGTAGGAGAAAATAATTATAAATTAGCACTTGCAATAACTGGACATAGAACAGGGAAAATAAAAGACATTATAATGTGTAGCAAAGATGGAGAACTACTTTTAGAATATATTGAAAATTTAGAACAACAATGTAAAAAGCAAAAAGAAGTAATTGATAAAGCAATTCAATTACTAGAAGATGATAATATATGTGCTGATATTAGAAGATTGAAACCTAAATGGAATGAAAATAAATATGTTGTTGAATATGAATTATTAGATATATTAAATGAGGCTGATTAAATGAAACTGCAAAACATTAGAGAAATGAACGATAGAGAACTTTACACTTTTATAAACAATATTTCTAATAACAATGGTCGTATTTGTTGCAAATGTGGGAAAATAGTTTACCGAGAAAATAGAATAACTATTTCAAGAAATGTTGATGTAACAACAAAAAAGATATGTTGCTTATGTAAAGAATGCTATGCTGATTTGCTGGATTGGTTAGGTGTAAATGATTGTGAGTAAGGTGGTGTCAGAATGAGTGAGTATTATAGATTAATAGACGTTGATAAAAACAATAAAGAATTAAGAAAACAATTAGATTACTATAAAAGAAAGAGTACAAGATTACAACAAGAAAATAAACAACTTAAATCTAATTGGAATAAGTTGAGAGAATGGTTAAAAGAATATGAAGAAGGTAGTTATGGTCTTGGTTCTTATGAAACAGGTCTTTCTGATGGATTGGGAGATGTAATTAAAAAAATGATAGAACTAGAGGGAAGTGGTAGTGATGAATAAAAACATAGGAGATATGACAGAAGAAGAATTAAAAGACTTTATTATAGAATTACAAGAAGAAAATTCAAGATATGAAAGAAGAATAAATAAAGCTTTAAACAAAATAAACAATATGTTTGACAGAGGCGATGAAAACTCAATAATAGATGATTTATTAGAACTAGATAAGATACTTAAAGGAAGTGATAATAAATGATTGATATAACAATTAGTAGTGATTATGCAGTATTAACAACAACAAACTATGGTTTCTACTATGGCTATGAATATGATACGAAAGAATGCGAATGTGGAGAAACTGAAGAAATATGGGGATTTGAAGTTAATGGAAACAATGGCAAATTGTTTGGAATTAGTGCTGATGATATAAAAAAGATAAAAGGCTGCCCAGACAAATGGGATTGTGAAGCAATGCTTTTATTTGGTATAGGGCTGTTTATTAACGAAGCAAAAATTGATTTAATTAAGAATGTAACAATTGATTTAATTAAGAAAGCAGATGGTGATGAGTAAATGACATCAAGAGAATGTGAAACTTGTATAAAAAGAAAAACAGTATATTGTCCTACTTCAATGGAATGTATGGCTACTGATGATAAGCCTTATTATCAAAATAGAATTATGTTATTAGAAGAAAATCAAGAATTAAAGAAACAACTTGAAGAATATAAAAAAGATATAGAAGATTTAGATAATCAAAACCAAAGAGCATTTAAAAATATGCAACTCAATCAATTAAAAACATGTAATATGATAAAACAACAAAAAGAGTTTATAAAATGGTTAGAGAAAAAACAATCTTTTTTACGAGATGAAATATCCGAACTAACATTAGGCATGTGTAATACGGATTTTCAAGATATAAAAATAGAAGTTTATGGGAAAGTTTTACAAAAATATAAAGAAATAATAGGAGATGATAAATAATGAAAAGTGCTAGAGAGTTATTTGAAGAACTAGGTTATGAATATTATGAGGACGATGGTTTTAATTGTTATAAAAAAGAAAAAAGAAGATTAATTGAACCAGACTATATATTATTTGACAGACTTGAAAGAGAAGTTTTTATGTCAAACAGCAGTAAAAATAGCAATGGTGTAATATTAGATATGAAGTTATTACAAGCCATAAATAAACAAGTAGAAGAGTTGGGGTGGAACAAATGATATATTACTTTATAGGTTTAAGCATAATATTAGTTATAAAATTATGTGGTGTAATTAAAAGAAATAACATACTAGAATACAAGTACAAAGTAGCGATGAATAATTTGTTAACTATGGCTAAAGTAATGGGCAACCCAAGATTAATTGAAGAGTTTGAAGAGAAGGTAGAACGTGAAGGACAGAGAAAAAGAACTTAAATATGAAATATATTTAGTTGATCAAGAAATTAAGCAACTAAAAAAGCAGAAGAAAAAATATGTAGATGAATTAAGATCAATGGGAGGAACAAATGAAAAATATAAAAGAAATAAAAAAGGGCGATATAGTAACATACACGACTGGTAAAGTGAATTATGTTAATAAACCAGAGAAATATATAGAATACTTTGATGATAATTTTTGTAATTATAATCTTTATTTAACAATAAAGAAAATACAAAGATATGTTAAATTTCTAGGGATATATAAATTGAAAACAATTTATAAAAAGTAAGAGGGTTTTGGAATAGGAGGGATTAATGACAATAAAAGAAGCTAATAATCAAATAAACAGAATAGATAATGAAATAGAGTATTATTTAAAGAAAAAAGAGCTAGAAATGTCTAAAATGATGCCACAGGCTACTAAATATGACAAAACTTTAGTTGATGGTGGAAAAAGAGAAGATAAATATGCTAAATATGTCATCAAGAATGAATTGTTAGATAAAGAATTGGACAAGCTGTTTAAAGAAAAACTTTTACTTGAAAACTTTATCGAAAAGGAATTATTAAGATTAGGTAAATATGATGAAGTAGTGCAATTGATAGTTTATTATAAAGAACAATGCTTAGAAAAATTCACTTGGCAACAAATATCTTTAAAAGTCCATTACTCAGTAACTCAATGTAGAAATATTTATAGGAGATGGAAAAAACAAAGAGATATTGATTAACAACATTGACACCTAGTGACACTTTTCTTTGATACAATTGGTATAGTGAGAGAATACCTAATAACTAGGTATTTTTTCGTGGAAAGGGTAAAAAGAGATGATAATCAGGTACAAGTTCGAAAACTTAAATAAAATAATAGATTCATCTAGAAGTAACCCTTATTACGCCAATACGATAAAACAAAAAGAAACTAACATAGTAGCTTTACTATTTAAAGGCAAAAAGGTTAACACATTCCCATTAACTATTGTATTTAAGTGGCATATAAAGTCTAAAATAGCAGATTTAGATAATTGCATACCTAAGTCTATATTAGATGGAATGGTAAAAGCAGGTACTATACCAAATGATAACGTAAAATATATTCAAAAAATAGTACACGAGTATATTGAAGATAAAGAAGACTATGTAGAAATAGAATTTTATTCAAACAATCAAAAATCTAAAATGTGTATGAAAAATATATGCAATGGATGTAAATATGAAACAAGGTGTGAAGAAAATACTTTATAGGTAGCATATTAAGTAAATATATCTATTATAGCAGTCTTAATTAAGCCTTTAGCCGACTAGGATTAGATTAAGTTACTATTAACTAAACCCCTGATTAAGACAAAACACCGATATGAAAAATGGTAGGCTATTTCGGGACAGTCCTTTAGGAAACTATGTGAGTGATTGTATATTTACTTAATATGGTGTCTATAAGGCACTAATAAGTTTTTGTAAAACTTATTGCTTGTTTATTTAACAATAGGGTGTTGCCGCACCTTAACTATTGTTAACACTATCTCTAGTAGGTAGTGTACTGATGATATATAAGAGCGGGCAGAAACCTTAAACTTTTCAATGACGATTGAAAGCCAAGTGTACATATAAGGGCAAGTTAGGTGGTGTTAAACAAATTCTGCGGCAGTCAGGGGAAGCACCTCTCCTGTCTATAACACTGTATATCATTAGTACAGTATCTATTAAAGATACAAATTAGAACTAATATAGTTCTTTTTTTATACGAGGAGGAGAAAATGATAAGATCAGAAGTTATAAAAGATTTCAATGATAAACAGAATAAACTAAAACCGGTTTTGAAAGGTAATATTTTTGTATGTAATGAAGAAAGATATAGAGAATTAAAGTCTAAAGGTTTTTTAGGAAAGATAATAAAAGATAAAAAAGAAGATAAGGAAGATTAACTATGGCAAAAAGCAAGATTAATGAATGGCTACAAGAAGATAAGTTAATCTTGCTAGAGGGTTGGGCAAGAGATGGCTTAACTGAAGAACAGATAGCAAAAAATATAGGAATAAATAGGTCGACATTGTGGGATTGGAAAAAGAAAGAATCCGACATATCCAACGCCTTAAAAAAGGGCAAAGAAGTTATTGATTTCGAAGTTGAGAATGCATTATTAAAAAAAGCTTTAGGGTATACTAAAACTCTTAATAAACAAAAGGTAACTAATCTCGGTGAAGTAATTAATTATAAAGAAGAAATGTATATTTCTCCTGATACTACTGCTATGATTTTTTGGTTAAAAAATAGAAAACCTAGTGTATGGCGAGAAAAAATACTTGATACAGAAAACAAAGAGGCAATCAATAATGCTAATGAAATATTAGTTAAAATAAGGAAGGTAGCCGGTGAACGAAAAGGTAATTGAATTAAGTGAAAAACAAGCAGACTACATAAATAATGCAAATCATCGTTGGAATGGTAAAGTTGGAGCTACACAGTGTGGTAAAACATATGTAGATACATTATATGTTATTCCTGATAGAATTACAGAACGAATAGGCAAAAAAGGGCTTAATTTTATTGTTGGTGTTTCAAAAGAAACAATACAAAGAAATGTTATAGAACCATTACAAGAAATATATACAAGTGATGTCGTTACTGATATCTCAAGTGATAACACTTGCAAGATATTCGGTGAAAAGGTTTATTGTATAGGTGCTGATAATGTAGGAAGAGTAAGAAAGTTTAGAGGCCCTAGAGTTAAATACTTATATATAGATGAAGCCTATGACATCAATAAAGAAGTATTTGAATTGTTGAAATCTCGTTTGTCATTCGAATATAGTTGTTGTGATTTTGCCGGTAATCCTCAAGATCCTAATCATTGGTTTGAAAAGTTTATAAATAGTGATATAGATATATATTTGCAGAGATATGCAATATTTGATAATCCTTTTTTACCTGAAACATATGTAGAACAGTTATGTAAAGAGTATCAAGGGACTGTTTATTATAACCGCTACATTTTAGGTCAAGCTTGTAATGCAGAAGGAATTATATTTAAACCTATAGCAAACGATGAAACTAGATATATTACAAATGAAATAATAAACGGTATGATAGTTATAGGTATTGACTGGGGAGGCAATACTTCATCACATTCAATAACTGCTACAAAAATAGCACGAGATTACTCTAAAATACAAGTTTTATCAAGTGATAAATTAAAAGCTACAGGAACCAATACAAAGGTTCTTTTTTCTTGGATAAATGATTTTATTCAAAAGATAGAAGACAAATATGGTCATCCACAAGGAATATTCTGTGATAGCGCTGAACAAGTGTTAAACAATTCTTTGAGGTCGGAACTCAAGTTTAATATTCCTATTATAGATAGCATTAAAACAAAGATTAAAGACAGAATAGAAGCAATAATAAGATTACTAAATAGTGATAGGATATCTTTTGTTGAAAACGACACTAAAACTTGTATAGAGGCTTTAAAAGCGGCTTTATACGATGAAAAAAGCAAAGATGAAAGATGGATAGATGACGGCGAAACTTCAGACATTGATAGTTTGGATAGCTTTGTTTATTCATGGGAAAAATGGATGAATTCAATTATGAGAAAGAAGGTAAGCTATGAATAATAAGATAATAGAATATTTACGTTCAAAAAATTATAATCCTTATGATGGATTTTATTCAAGAATAAATAGTTGGATAGATTTATGGAAAGGAAAAACCGATTTTCATAAATATAAAATAGTTTATGACGGTGTTTCATATGACAGAGAAATGTATTCTTTAGGAATGCCTAAGAGAATAGCTGAAGATTGGGCTAGCATTTGTTGGAGCGAGAAAGACCAAATTACATCAACTAAAAAAAATAAAAAATATTTAGAAGAACAATTATTAAAACTAAAATTTAACAAAAATCTTTCTACAGGTATAGAAAAAAGTGCATACTCTGGAACTTGTGCTTGTATTAATCGTGTTAAAAATGCAAAATTAGTAAACGGCCAATTAACGACAGATAAATTTACAGAATATGATCAAGTATGGGTGAATGCAAGCCAAATTATACCACTAAGAGTAGAACACGGAAAAATAGTTGATTGTGCATTTGGAAGTGAAATAAGAGAAGAAAACAAGAAAATTTATTACATTGAAATACACGAATTAGTCAAGAAAAAAGACAAAAATGGTGATGAATTTAAAACGTATAGAATTAAAAACATATACATTGACGAAAACGGAAAAGAATTTCAAAAGGATAATGTGTTGAAAGAATATTATACCAATTCTAAGATTCCATTATTCAGCATACTAATTCCTCCGACGGATAATCCTGTGAAAGAAGCTAATGGTCTAGGGTTTTCAATGTATGGTAATGCAATAGACCAAATATATGCGGCTGATATAGCCTTTCACAATTTTGTTATGGATTTTAAACTTGGTGGTAAAAAAATATTTTATAATAAAAAACTTGCTCAACAAGATGAAAAAGGAAGAGTTATTTATCCTGATGATATAAGCAAACAACAATTTCAAATTGTTGGTGATCCAATTGAAAATATAAATGAAGATAGTTTAATAAAGGAATATAACCCTAATATAAGAGTTGAAGAAAATAAAAATGGTATTCAGTTCTTCTTGGATTTGTTAAGTTTCAAGTGTGGTTTGGGCACAAAATATTATCAATTTAATAATAATGGTAGTGTTGTGACCGCAACTCAATATTTGGGAGAGAGAACGGATTTAACAATAAATGCTCGTAAATATCGTGAAAACGTAGATGAATTTGTAGAAAATATATGTAAAGGAATATTGTTGCTAGGACGTTTACTTTTTAAAAAGGATGTCAATGAAAATGATAAGATAGAAGTAATTAGTACAGATGGTTTTTTAATAAGTGAAGAAGATTTAAAACAACAGTATTTAGAAGAGATATCGGCTGGCTTAAGGCAACCGTGGGAATATAGAGTTAAATTTTTTGGTGAAGATATAGAAACTGCTAAAGCTATGTTAGATGGTGGAGATGTCAAGATAAATGATGAGGAATAACATATGCTCACACCTGATAATATTGATAAATTAACTAATAATAAAATAGTTAATGAATATGAGAAGTTAAATCAAAAATTAACTAATGAAATAATCGCTTTAATAATTTCGAGTGACTTAAATAAAAATTCAATAAAGTCTAATTCTAAACGAGTTTATAAAAATTCATTAAAAACAACCCAAAACATTACTTCAAAAAGAAAAAAATATACAAATGATTTATTTAATGAATTGGCTACAACTCAAATTGAGGGATATGATGTTACATTTGATTCAAATATTAAACAAATAGTAATGGCCACTATAAAAAATACGAATAATGATTTAAACAATTTAACAAGAACCATAGCCTATCAAGGTAAAAAAAGTTATGTGGATGCTATGAATGATATATACAAAACTGTAATAACTGGTAAAGAGGACCATCAGACCGCTATTGATAGAGTAATTGAATATTTATCAAAAAAAGGTATTACATTTAAAACGAGTAATGGCAGAAATGAAAGAATAGAAACAGTTGTTAAACGTGGACTTCACGGAAGTATTAAATCTGTGGCGGATACAATCGCAAAAAAAATTGGAAATGATATAGATTATAATTGCGTAAGAATAGGCCACTCCTCGAAATGTAGACCATCTCATCAGCCAATAGATGATGTTACTATGAGTAAAGATATGTTTAAGGAATATGAATATTTAACAGAAGAATACAATTGCAATCATATAGTTAATTACTTGTGGTTAGCTGAATTCGATAATAACGAAAATAAAGTGGTATATGGTAGTGAACATACTACAATGCAAGAAGTTAAAAGAAAATATAAAGAACAACAGAAAATAAACTATTTGAAAAGGCAGATTAAATCAAAGAAAAATGTAGTAGCTAGTGGTAATACATCAGACAAAGCAAAAAAAGAATTACGTAATGCTCAGTTAAAATTAAGAATATACAATAACTCTTGGATTAATAAATTAACAGAGAGTGAAAGATATTCGTTAAATAAATATATTAGTTCAGATTCTTATAAAATAAATGAATTATTGTATAATAATAAGAAATTAACTGCAGAACAAAAAGATTTTATAAATGATCTAGATAATTCATTAATGAAAGCTCCTAAATACTATGGCTATGTAAATAGAAGTGTAGAGATAACTAGCTCTGAGCAATTAAATAATATATTAAGCATATTTGACAATAATGATGGCATTGGAAGTTGGAAATCATATATTTCGTCATCAAAAGAATTTTATGATGAAAATATGAAATTACAATTTAAAATAAAATCTATAAATGGGAGAAATTTATCAACTTTAAATGATGAAGGTGGAGGCGAAATATTATTTGAAAGAACTTCTAAATTCAAATATATTGATTATTATAAAAAAGATGGTAAAATATTTATTGAATTAGAGGAGGTAGAACAATATGACAAAAAAAGATAAATTGAAAGATGGTAATTCCTTAGAAACTCAATTTTGGAGTGATAATGTTAAAGTTGATAAAAATAGTCCTCTAACCGAATTAGCTAATAAACTGTGGAATTCTAAAGAGGATTATATTCCTACTCAAGAAGAAAAGAAAAAGTATAAAAATGATATGGAAGAATACCATAAGAGAAATAGCGCCAAATAAGGTGCTTTTATTATGCCTTAAAAGTTTTAGTAGGTGCAACTCCTACAGAGGCGCCATAAGTCGACATAGTCGGCTTTTTTCGTGTGGCATAGCAACGAAAAGACTAGCAATTTTCTAAAAGTTCAAGTGAAGAAAAAACACGTACAAAAATCGTAGGAGGGATAGAGAATGAATAGAAAGTTTTTAGAAAATCTATTTTCATCAATAGAAGATGAAGATACCAAAAAAAATTATGTTAATGCAATTATGCAAGAACACGGAAAGGATATCGAAAAAAAGAATACTGAGATAGGTACTTTAAAGAATGATATAACCGTTAAAGAAGGAGTTATTAATAATTTAAATACTAAAGTTTCTGATTTTGAAAAACAAGATATAGAGGCTATTAAAAAAGAACAGTATGATTTAGGAAAAGCAGATGGAAGTAAAGAAGTAGAAACTTTCAAGAAAAATTCGGCTTTAGAAAAAGCATTAGAAAAGTCTAAAGCAAAAGATAGTAAGATACTTGAAAAACTAATTGATAAAGAAAAGTTATCTTATGAAGAAAAAGATGGTTTGTTTACAATTACAGGTCTTGATGAACAAATAGAAAAAATTAAAGAAGAACACAATTACCTATTTAATGGTCAAGATGATGGACAAAACATTGATTTAGGTGGTAATCACGGAGAAAAGCCACCGGAGGATTTGTCTCATGACAAAGAATTAATGGGAATATAGAAAGGAATGATAAAATATGGCAAATAATATAGCTTTAGCTAAAAAATATACACCTTTAGTAGATGAGAAATATAAAAAGGGTGATTTATTCGCAGATTTAACTTCTGATATGTCTTTAACTAGACAAGGTGCAAATGCAAAAGAAATCCTTTACAGACAAGTATCTGTTGAAGGTGGTTTAGGAGATTATTCAAGAAATAGTGGATATACTAAATCAGATGTAAAAGTTGAATGGAAAACAACTACATTCGATTATGACAGAGGAACTAAAATTGAATTAGATGAAATGGATAATGAAGAAACAATGGGGGATACTTATGCCATTGCTCAAAGAGCATTACAAGAACAAAAAGTAATACCTGAAGGAAATGCTTATGTTGCAGCAAAGCTAGCAGGAACTTCTGGGATTACAATTTCAGAAAGTACTGGTGAAAATTTTGCAGATGGTGAAGCTTTCCTAAAAGCCTTATTAAGAGATACATCAACAATGGATGAAGATAGTGTACCAGAAGAAGGCCGTATCTTATATGCAACTCCAACTTTAGTAAATTCTGTTATGGCTTTAGATACAACTAAGTCTAGAGAAGTATTAGCAAAATTTTCTAAAATAGTAAAAGTACCACAAAATCGCTTTTATACAAAAATTGATTTATTGGATGGAGTAAGCGAAGGGGAAGAATTAGGACACTTCAAGAAAGCAACAGATGGTAAAGATATTAATTATATGATAATCGATAAAAATGCTGTTATGAAGTTTGATAAGCATATTGTTAGAGATGCAATTGCACCAGAAAACAATGCGAATGCAGATGCATATATTGCTAAATATAGAAAGTATGGTTTAGTTGACGTATGGAAAAATAAGACTGCAGGTATTGCATTAAGTTTTAAAAAGTAGGAGGTGTATTTAATGGCAAGAACAGTAGGTTTAACTATTAAAGTTAATAAAGATAAGAAAACTAATAAAGAAGATAAAGTTAATAAAGATAAGAAAAAAGAAGATTAGTAAAGGAGGAGACTAAATATGATAAATTATGCAGACTATACCTTTTACACAACGGAATATAAGGGCAATTTATCAATTGGTCTCTTTAATTCTTTAATAATAAAAGCAAGTAGAGAAATTGATAAATACGTTAATAGAATATTAACTGAGGATGTTGTTAATAATCTTAGTTTTAATGACAAATGGCAACTTAATTATGTCGCATGTAGACTATGTGACTTTATAAATGAAAATGGTTCGAGAAAAGTGACATCTATATCCATAGATGGTGTTTCTAAAGCATTTAAGTCAGAAACTGAAATTCAAAATGAGAAAAAATCAATAATTAATAATTTACCTTTGGAATTAACGAGGTATTTATGATTCAAGATATAACAATTTTCCATAAGGAAAAAAACAAAAATTATACTAGATACAATTTGAAAGCAAGTTTAAGAAATACATCTATTTTTAATCGTAATAATACAGGTGTATCATCATCAGATTCAGCTTTAATAAGAATATTTGACACTATCGGATACAATAATGAATGGAAGTGTAACAAAGGCGATGTAATTGTCGGTAAAAGCGTATATGATGAAATAAAAGAAGCACCCTTAACAGAACTGATAAAAAAATATGGAAAAGAATATGTTTATGAGGTATCTAGCATTGATGTCTTTGAATTTGAAGATAATGACTTAAACGAAATCAATCATATAAAAATTGGAGCAAAATAATGGCATTACATAACATTAAATTTCCATCATCAGTCAAAGTAGGAAATTTTACATTAAAATATGATAGTTCATACGTACGTGAGTTTAACAATAACCTAAACTTGACTCAAAAACATCTGGATAATCTTGTGATTGATGCTTTACAAAAATATGTGTCATATAAGGATGGATATCAAGAAGCCTCAATAAGAAATTCAAGCGTTGCTGGGAGTGGGTATGTTAAAATTAACGTTCCTTATGCTGAATATCAAGCCTATTCAAAGCGAATAAAAAAGAGAGTTGGTAAAAGAGGTACACAACCATTTGAACGTATGAAATCTGATAATAAAGATAATATTTTAAGACAAGTGGAAGCTTACTCTAGGAGGATAAATGGACAATAAAATTAATGAATGGCTACAAAGCTATGAACCAATTTATGAAATTGCACAAATTGAGGAAATACATAGTGAGAGATTAAGTGATAATACGAAAAACCTTGCCTTACAAAGAACGGGGTTTGAAACTTTGCCATTAAAATATATTAACGATAAAGGATGGTATAGACAATATCAATATATGCTTTTATTAAAGAGTGAAAGCGAAATAGATAAACAGAGATTGACTAACCTTGATTGGTTAGATGAATTTTCAGATTGGTTTATGGAAAAGAATGTTACAAAAGATTTTCCTGAACTTAATGGAAAAAAAATAGAATCAGTAAGTTGTGCTAATGCTTTGACCTATAACGAGAGTGAAGATGGAGCAATTAGTGTATATAGCTTACAATTATATTTTAATATAAGGAAGACCAAGTAGGTCTTTTTTTTAGAAGGAGGAACTAAAATGTTAAAATTAGAAATTCAAAAATTTGCAGAATCAGATTTAACTGATATTATGTCTCACGATGAATTACACTATTTTGGTGATTCTACTGGTGAAAATATAACTTTAGGTGGAGTTATAACTGAATTAACAGAAAATGCTAACCCTACTGAATCTGAAAAGCAATATATTCACGAAAAATCAAAAAGAACAACAGTAACAGGTTATTCAAATGAATTTCCAATTACTATGGATATGGTAAAAAATGATGCCGTATATGATGATTTTTATGAACTATTTGAGCAAAGAAAAACAGGTAGTGCTTTAAAAAGAGATCATTATATAGTTAAAATGTGGAAACCAGTTACTGGTTCTCAAAACACATATGAATGCCGTAAGATAAATCAAACTGTTTCTATTACAGAAGCTACAAATGCTCCAGGTGAACAAAAGACAATGTCTGGTTCGTTAAAGGGTGGAGATTTCATTTACGGAACATTTAATATAGAAACTAAAAAATTTACAGAAAACGCTTAAATAGAAAGACGAGGAATTTATGAATAATAAACTAAATTATGAGGATACAGATAGAAAAATAGAGTTAGAGATTTATGGATTAATTTTTGAAGTAAAAAAAGAGATAGAAGACATTGATGCAAAAGAGTTAAAAGAACAAAATAAAATTAATATAAGTGAAATAATTGATAAAATATTTGGAAATGGTGCAACTGATAAAATAAACAAAAAAAGAATACAAGATGGTTATGAAGTTATGGATACACAAGTAGCGTTAACTATCATTAGTTATGCAGTTAATGCGTATGTGAATGCATCTGTAAGTCCAATAAATGAAGTTATAAACAATTACAATTATAAAGTAAATAAAATGAATAGATTTAGAAGTCAAAACCAGAGAAGAAATTATAGATATAGGAGATATTAATGACAGGAATGTATGGTAAATTACCTCGTTATGTTTATTTGAATGATAAGAAGTTTTTTATTAATACAGATTTTCGTATATTTATAGACTTTGAAGAAGAAATGCAGGGTGGGAACAAAACAGATGCAATGATAAAAGTCTTGCAAAGGTTCTACCCTGCTTTTTTTGATATATTAAATCAAAAATTATATGAAGAAGCAGTAAAAAAATTTGTTTGGTTCTATAAATGCGGAAAAAACAGAGAATACAAAAAGGAAAAAGGATCTATTAACCAAGCACAAATTTTTAACTATAGATATGATGATCTATATATATGGGGGGCTTTTAATATGTATTTCAAAGTCGATTTGACAAGAGATTATATACATTGGTGGAAATTCAGAGCTATGTGGTTATCAATACCGAATGATAGTCAATTTAATAAAATTAAAAGCTATAGAGCTTATGATGGAAAAAATCAAAATTTAATTAATTTAAGAGAGTACTATAAATTACCACTTTCCCAAAGCGAAATAAATAATCAGGTTAGACAAGCTCAAATATACGAAATGGCAAAGAAATTATCGGAAAAGAGGTGATATCGTGGCAGTAGCGGGAACACTTACCTATGAAACAAAATTAAATACTGATGGTTTTCAACGAAGTGTAAATTCTATGACCGGTACCGTTGAAAAAGGTGGTTCTAAAATTAAGAGTATAATAGCAGCGTTAGGAATTACAAAAATAATAAGTTCGGCAATAAGTACTATAAATGCAAGTATAGATGGTGCAATATCACGTATAGATACCTTAAACAACTTTCCAAAAGTTATGTCAAATTTGGGGATAAGTAGTGAAGATGCATCTAAAGCCATAAACACATTAAGTGATAAATTAAAGGGTATTCCAACAACACTAGACGATGCAGCTTTAGCTGTTCAAAGATTCACAAGTAAAAATGGTGATGTAAAAAAATCAACCGAAATATTTTTAGCAGTAAATAATGCTTTGTTAGCAGGTGGAGCATCTGCTGAAATTCAATCATCTGCACTAGAACAATTATCACAGTCTTATGCAAAAGGTAAACCAGATATGATGGAATGGCGTGCAATACAAACAGCTATGCCAGCACAATTAAAACAGATTTCATCTGAAATGTTAGGGAATAAAGATGCTTTAGATAAATATCTGAAGTCGGCACAGGAGTATGCTGATAACAATCCTTTGTCATCAACTGCCTCTGAATTAATAGAGCAATTGAAAGCAGTTGAGAACGGAACTGGTGATATGACAACGGCTTTAGGAACAGGACTTAGAACAGGTGTTATATCAATGGATGAATTTATAGATACAATTGTAAAGTTGAATAAAGATGGAACTAAAAATTTTCAGTCTTTTGAAAAACAGGCTAGAAATGCAACTGGAGGTATAAAAACATCAGTAACAAATATGAAAACGGCAATAACACGTGGAGTAGCAAACGTTATTTCATCTGTTGATAAATTATTGCAGAAAAATGGTTTAGGTGGAATATCTGGGGTTTTAAGTAATATAGGTAAAACTTCGGAAACTGCATTTAAAAAATTTGCTACCGCAATCGAAAAAGTAAACGTTAAAGCATTGATAAATGTTCTTAAAACTTTAATTCCTGTTATTGCAGGTGTTACAGCTGGATTTGTTGCTTATCAAGTTGTTTTAAAGACAATATCAGCAATAAATATAGCTAAAAATATATTATCTGCTGTTAGTTCATTTTTGTCGTTAATTCCAGCAATTACAAGCACGACAGATGCTATGGCATTGTTAAATGTTGCATTCAATGCAAACCCAGTAGGTTTGATTGTTGCAGGAGTAGCTGGATTAACTGCAGGATTAATAGCATTGCATTCTGCATTATCTAAAAATAAAACTGAGCAAGAACAAGTTAATCAAACATTGAAAGATTATGATGAAACTATGAAAGAAGCTGATAAATCAAGGCAAAAATATCTTGATACTAATATGAATGAAGTTCAAAATTATCGTAATTTATATGATGAATTAATTAATCTTGCCGATGAAAATGGAAAAGTTAAAGAGGGATATGAAGAAAGGGCAAAGTTTATTTCAGGAACTTTAAACGAAGCATTAGGTACAGAAATAACTGTAACTGATGGAGTTATACAAAATTATCAAAAAATATCTGTTGAGATAGCAAACGTTATAAAAGCTAAACGAGCAAAGGTATTATTAGATGCACAAGAAGAAAAATATAACAAAGCTAAAGATGAAGCGGCAAAATTAGAAGAGGCATATGCAACTGCAGTAAAGGAAGCTAATAAGGTAGAGTCAGAGCGAAATAACTATATTAGTAAGGTGGCAGAACAGTATGGATTGACTGAAGAAAGAGTTAAAGAATTATTAAATACTACAAATGTCTTTGATGATAGCTTAGAAATTCATGGTGAAACGTTATTAAATATAAAAAATAAAAATAATGAATTGAATACAGAGTATGATAAAACTCAAGCATTACTCGAAGAAACAGGAAACAAATATGCTGATAATCAAAGAATTATTGGAGAATATGAAACTTCACTAACGAACTTATCAAATGGAAACTATGATGCTGTTCTTAAAATATATGAAGATACTACTAACTATCAAGGAAAAACAAAGGAACAAACTTATAACAATTATCAGGATGCAATCACAGCTCAACAACTTTATTTAGACAGCTTAAAAAGGGATAAAGATAAGTATGATACAGAAACATATAATGCTCTTGTTTCATCAACTGAATCTAAAATTAAACAATTAGAATCTGAACAAGCTAAATATAAAACAATCACAGAAGAGGGTCAGAAAAAGACTAAACAAGTATGGAATAAAGGATTGTCTGAACAACTTAGTGAAATAACAGGTCATAAGGTTGAATTCAGAAAAACTTCAAATGGAAATGTGCAAGCATATATTGATGGGATAAAAGAAGGAAAACCTATGACTAAAAAAGAAGCAAAAGCTTTAGCTGAGACTATGACAAGTGAAATTAAAAATCAAAAGGAAGAAGCAAAGAAATCTGGTGAGTATTTGATAGAAGGAACTACATCAGGTATAAAAAACAAAAACAAGCAAAGCTCTGCATTTAGTGCAATAGCGTCATTTGGTAATAGTTTATTAGCAAAATTAAGGATTTCATTGAAAGAACATTCTCCATCAAAAGCATCAGAACAGGATGCAAAATATTTAATTGAAGGTTTTAATGTAGGGCTTACAAAAAGTAAGGGTAAATCTTTGAAACTAGTTGAAGAATTCGGAAATGAAATACTTAATGAAATGCAAGATGCCGTTAATGTTGAAACTGGTAAAATGTCATTTAGCGGTACTAGTGGTAGTGTAACGGAGATACTTAATGCAAATGCTACTTTTGAAGGAACTATGCCTATATCTGTAAATCTTGATGGTGAAAAGATATATCAAAACCAGGAAACTATTAAAGCTCGAAAAGCATTGCAATATGGAGGTGTAAAATGATTCTTTTGAAAAAGAAACAAGGTGAAGATTCTTATTTTGAATTTGATAAAATACTTTCAAATGGTTACAACATAAAAGAAGATTTGGATAGAATAACACAAAAATTTATTAATGGAAGAAGAAAACAAATACTTTCAGACTACGTGGACTGTGTTATAACAATCAATTTAGGAACTTTGGATTTAGACACTACTAATGAATATTTACAAGTTCTTACAGAGGGAACATATCAATATTATTCATTTCAAGATAAGAAATATAAAGAAACTGATTTTATTATACAAGAAAGACCGGAAATATCAGTTGATAAATTTTGCGATGATGATGCGGTTATAAATGATTTTACAATTACATTGCTGAAGGCTGGTGATTAGAATGTTAAAAGGTTTAACGAGTACTTGGAAAAATGGATGTAATGCAAAAACATTAACCTTCAGCGAATATATAATAATAGATAACAAAAAAATTCCAGTAAAAGCTGTCTTAAAAGATGATTGTTACAATAATGGAAACTTTATAGGTACATTTATATTTAAAGAAATATCTTTCGAAGTGGAAAACAATATAGATTTTAAACGGAAAGAATTTGAATATTATAAGGTTGTAAATGGAGAGGCTATTAAATTTGGTACGTTTATAACTACTGAAATAACTGATAATGATACTACTGAGCTAGTAAAAGTTGTAGGAATGGATTTTGGATTAAAAACTCAAGTTGAATATATGAGCTCACTAGATTATTCTAGTGGGCTTATTACTTTATTGGATGTATGGAATGAATGCTGTGAATTGAGTGGACTAACTAGCGGAATTACTGATTTTACAAATTCCGACTTTATAGTAGAAAGCGATCAATTTACGGGTACAGGTGCGACAATAAGAGATGTTTTTGTAGCAATTGCTCAATCGAGTTGTTCATTTGTCAAGGTTATGAATGATGATAAAATTTATCTAATTTTTAATGAAGCAACACAAGATGTGGTAGAAGACTATACAGATTTGGATGATAAAAGAGATACAAAACCAATAACCTGTGTAAGGTTAGGTATGAGTCAGATAGTTGGAGAAAATCTAGATTTAAAAAATGATGAGCTTGTAAAAAAATACGGTGAACATTGGCTCATTATAAATGATAATCCATTTGCTTACACACAGAAAAAAAGAGAAGAACTTATTTATGCAATATTGGATAAAATAAAGGGTTTTGGTTATAGTGCTTTTTCGGCGAAAACTAGTTTTAAACCATATTTAACATGTGGCGATATAATTAAATTCAAAAATAAAAATGGAGAATTAATAAACTCCATTTTATTACGTTATGAGCACAATTATGACGAAATAACTTTAGAAGCACCAAGTGAAACTAGTGCAACTGTAAATTATGTTTATCCGGCTAATGCGATTGATTTATATAAAAAAGCAGAAGTAAAAGTTAATAAGGAAGCAAACAAAATAACATTTTTGACTGAACAAACTAAGACGTTACGAGAGAATCTAACAAATGGATTGAATAAAGCCAATGGCACAGCAAATGATGCTTTACAAAAAGCTAATAACGGATTAAGTAATGTAAATGTTCAATATTATTTATCAACGTCTAATACAACATTATCTGGTGGCACATGGTCAGACAATGCTCCTTCTTGGGTTGATGGAAAGTATATGTGGAGTAGAACAAAAGTAACTAATGCTAAAGGTGAAGTGAGTTATGAACCAAGCATTAATGGAACTTGCATTGCTGGAGCAACAGGAGCAACCGGTAAAGATGGTATTAATGGTAAAGATGGAGTAAATGGAAAATCAATTACTATTAAATCTAAAGCAATTGAATATCAAGCAAGTACAAGCGGAACTTCTGCTCCAACTGGAACTTGGACTACAACAATACCAAATGTAAATAAAGGTTCTTATTTGTGGACTAGAACAACTGTTACATATTCTGATGATACAAATACGGTATCATATTCGGTTGCATATAGAGGAACAGATGGAACCGATGGTACAAACGGAACTAATGGTACAAATGGAAAAGATGGAAAAGGAATTACATCAATAACGTATTATTATGCTACAAGTACTTCACAAACAGCTCCGTCTGAAGCAAATATAACAAGTACAACTATACCAACATTAAATGCTACAAATAAATATTTATGGCAAAAAGAAGTTATTAAATTCAGTGATAACACTAATAAAACTAGTATTTTACTGATTGCTGTATATGGTGATAAAGGTCAAACTGGAGCAACTGGTAAAGGAGTTAAATCTATAGTTGAACAATATTATTTATCGTCATCTAACACAACACAAACAGGTGGTGATTGGAGCAATACACAACCTAATTGGGTTAATGGTAAATATATATGGACAAGAAGCCATATTACATGGAGTGATAATACTACAACTGATACAACACCAATATTAGCAAATGGTTTAAATAAAGCCAATAGCACAGCAAATACGGCTAACGGAAATGCAAGTACTGCATTAAATACCGTTAATAATTTAAGTATCGGTGGTAGGAATTCAATTTTAAATAGTGGAAATTTTTCGGAATTAAAAACTTGGGAAAAAAATGGTGGTACTTTAATCGAAATTACAAATAAGGAAACAAATAATTGTATCCATGCTAAAGGGCCAATAGTTCAAAATGAAATATATCATTTAGAGTGGAACACTGAATATGTATATCATTGTTATGCAAAATTTAGCGTAGGAAGCACAATGACACAAACGAGTCCGTTACATTATTGGATATATAAAAGTAATGATTATGGTAGTATTGGTGCCAGTAATTCAGCGATGAATGTAACTGATTACTATGTAGATAAAAAAGGAAACAAAACAATTGAACCAAATAAATGGCATCATTTAGTAATTTGTTTTAAAACTATTCAAAAACCTACTGATTATGAATTTATAGCTTTTAGACCTTTTATTTATGGAGGAGCAAGTATAACAACTGCTAATTCAGAATATTGGATAAATTGGTTTAAGTTAGAAAAAGGTAATAAACCAACAGATTGGACACCAGCACCAGAAGATATTGATGAAGATATAACAATTGCTCAAAATACAGCTAATAAAGCAAATAGTACAGCAACAAATGCTATTTCTATGGCCGATTCGGCTAAAAAAGATGTTCAAAATACAAATGAAAATTTAATGAATAATTATTATACTATTTCTCAAACTAATGAACTTGTTCAAACTGCTGAGGATGGGTTAGTTAATGCTTATACTACGACTGGTGGAGCTAATATTTTTGTTAACACTGGATTGTGGTTCGTAAACGATAATAACGATCAAAATGTTAATCCTTATGAAGATTGGAAAGGTAAAGCTTTAAGAAAGTCAAATGATGAAGCTTATAATGGTAATTCAATACTTTTACAAAATGGTACTTTTGAACAAGAACAAGAGGTACCTAATGGCAATTATTCTATTAGTTTTATGTATAAAAAATTAATAAGTCAATCTGTAGCAAGTGTTGTTATAAATGGAAAAGAATATCAACTTAATAGTACAACATTAAAAGAATTCTATACAGGTGAAAAAAATGAGAAAAATGAATATATAACAGAACCAATAGTAGTAACAGCAGGTCATTTAAAGATACAATTCAAATGTAACACTAATGGTGGAGTAGAAATATATGATCTAATGGCTAATAAAGGAAGCATTAAATTAGCATATTCTCAAAACCAAAATGAAACAACTACTGAAACAGTTAAGATTTCAAAAGGTATAACTATTACTTCCACAAATATGGAAACTATATTTAAAGCTAATGCAAACGGAATAAGAATATTGTCTTTACAAAATGAAAAAATAGCTTACTTTACTGATAAGGGTTTAAGTACAAAAGAATTGATTGTTGAGAATAAAGCTCAGATGTGTAGCACCTTAATTTCTGAAGTTGGAGACCAGACATGGTTTACGAGAATGTGAGGTGGAGTAAATGAATGGAACAGAATTTGCACGAATAAGTGGTAAGTATTCGACTGCATTTATAGGAACTTATGAACGCACAGGACAAAATATTGCTGGAGCTTATTCAACATTTAAAATCAGAATATATGGTTACTATGGTGGTGGAACAAAAACAAGTTCTAGTTATGGAACTATATGGATTTCAGGAACTCAATACTCAATAGGTGGTTATACATTAACTCCTGGTTATAAGTTATTAGCTAGTAAAGATATTACTGTATCTCATAATGGAGATGGTTCTTTTCCTTATACAACAGTTGCATTTGCAATCAATTCATACCATGCTAATGGTGAAACTTCTGGAGCAATATCAGCTCCAACAATACCAAGACAAGCAAATGTAACAGGGTATAATGATTTTAACGATGAACAAAATCCAACAATAACTTATAACAATCCAGGCGGATTTAGAATAAATGCAAGACTAGAATTTGCTGGAACTAATATTAAAAGAGATAATATTTCAAATACAGGAAGTTATACATTCAATCTAACTGACGCTGAAAGAAAACTATTAAGACAAAAATGTACTGGTAGTTCAATGACAGTTAGAGGTGTAATAGCTACTTGTATAGGTGGAACAACAGAAAATTATTGGAGTTATTGGGATAGAACAATGACTATTGTCAATGGGAACCCTACATTTGATAATTTCAACTTTGCTGATTCAAATACGAAAACTGTAGCATTAACAGGAAATAATACTTCGATAGTAAAAGGTTATTCGAATGTGAAAGTAACTATACCAACAAGTATGAAAGCAACAGCCAAAAAAGAAGCTAGCTTAAGTAAATATAGGGCTTCTATTGGAACTGCCAATCCTGTTGACATTACGTATAGTTCAGATAAAGAAGTAAATGGAACTGTCAACAATGCTGATTTGTCTACGATAAATGTTTATGCAATAGATAGTCGTAATAATTCTAAATTAGTAAGTAAACAAGCCACTAATTTTATATCATATAGTAATATTGAAAAAGGAAACATAGATGTAGTAAGAACAAATGGAGTATCAGAGGATGTAACTCTTAAAATAAATGGTACTTTTAATAAAGTGAACTTTGGTAAAATAACGAATTCAATTAAATCAGCTCAATATAGATATAGAATTAAAGGAACTGATACATGGTCATCATATAATAATTTAACTTTGACTGTTAAAGAAAATAATTTTTCATATAATGGGCTTATAAAAGGTGATACAAAAACATTAGGATTTAATGTTGAACACTCTTATGAAGTAGAAGTATTGGTAAAAGATGAACTTTCAGAAACAACATTTACAGATACATTTGGCGCTGGTATTCCAAATATTGCACTTGCTAAAAATGGTGTTGGAATAATGGGTAAATATGATGAAAGTGTCGGTGGGCCTGCACAAGTTAAGAGTAATCCAATAGCTTATTTTCCGATTGGAGCTATATATTTAAGTACCACTTCTACAAATCCAAAAACATTATTTGGTGGAGAATGGGAGCAAATTGCTAAAGGACGTACTTTGCTAGGTCAAGGAGCAAATGTTGCTAATACTACTACTTATTGGGGAACTTATAATGCTAATGATTGCAACTTTCCAAATGGGGAAATGGGTGGAGAACCTAGACATACTTTAAGTCAACACGAAATGCCTAGTCACTCCCATAACGTAGGTTGTCCTAACTTATGGGACTGGGGGACCGGTGGAGATAGATATAAAATTGATGGAACAGGTGGTTATTCTTTAGGAACACCGAATGGATTTTCACAAGGTGGAAATGGAGCTCATAATAATATGATGCCATATCTTGTAGTGTATATATGGAAAAGAATAGCATAAGGAGGAAACATGGATAATAAGTTTGAAATAAAAACAAATGAACAAACTCAAAAATATAAAGATGCTGTATTGTATTTAGCAAATACTGACTACATTGCTAACAAGATAATTGAATATCAATTTTTGGGTAAAGAACTTGATAAAGATTACACTGAAACCCTAAAAAAACGAGAAGAAGCACGAAAGGTTATAAGAAATTATGAAAAATAAAGGTGTAAAAAATGATTAGTACAATTTTAAAAATAGGCGGTTTAATTGGAGCTTTAGGTTCAATATTTGGTGTGATGATAGCTTGCTATAAGACAATTAGAAAAATAGATACTAAATTTGAAGATATAGATAAATCGTTAAAAGAAAATCAATTGAGTAATTTAAGACTTGTTATAGTAAACAAAGATATGCCACTTGATGAAAGAGTGTCAGCAGGAGAAAAGTACGTTAAATTAGGCGGGAATGGTTCTGTACATGCTATGGTGGATGTCTTAACAGAAGAATATAAAAAAGAACTCGGAGGTAAATAATATGGAATTAATACAAGATAATTTAATACAAATATTAGCTACTATAATTACTGCGGTAGCATCCTTTATAGGAATGTCAATTAAGAAAGCTTATACAAAGTATGTTGATACTAAAACTAAGAAAGAGATAGTTGATTCAACAGTTAAGTATATTGAACAAATTTATAAAGGTGTAATGATATCTAATGAGGACAAGCTATCTAAAGCAAAAGAAAAAGCCCTAGAATGGCTTAATTCTAAAGGTTTAAAGATAAGTGATACAGAGTTAGATATTCTTATCGAAAGTGCCGTAAATGGGCTAAAAAAGACGAACGAGGTGAAATAATATGAAAAAGTTAGGAATTGATATATCAAAACATCAAGGAGATATTAACTTAACTGCTTTAAAAGATAAAGTAGAATTTGTGATAATCAGAGCTGGTTATTCAAATAGCATTGATCCTAAGTTTGAAAGGAACTATAACTTATGTAAAGAGTTAGGTATTCCAGTAGGAGCTTACTGGTATTTATATGCTTTAAATGTAGATGCTGCTAAAAAGGAAGCTAATACATTCTTAAATGTGTTAAAAGGAAAACAATTTGAATATCCAGTTTACTTGGATATGGAAGATGCTGATGGTTGGAAAAAGAAACACGGCTATAATTTTGATGATTCAAAAGCTATAAGTGAGGCTTTCTGTTCAATAGTTGAGGGTGCAGGCTATTATACTGGTATCTATGCTTCTAAATCGTGGTTTGATACATATTTAAAAGGTTTAGATAGATATAATAAATGGATAGCTCATTGGTCTAACGTAAGTTATGAAGATAAATCAGGTGTAGGAATGCATCAATATACTTCTAAATTAAAGTTAAATGGTTATTCAGGAAACTTAGACGGAGATTACGCTCATACCGACTTTCCTACAATTATAAAAGAAAAGAAATTAAATGGATATGGTAAAGAGACAGAAACTAAAACTTCAAATTCAGAACCAAAGCCAGTAGAATCAAGTAAATCACAAACGAGTTCTGAAACTATTTATATAGTTAAGAAAGGTGATACATTAAGTGGCATAGCCAGTAAGTATGGCACAACATATCAAGTATTAGCTTCATATAATGGTATCAGTAATCCGAACTTGATAGGAGTTGGACAAGCTATTAAAATACCAAATGGAACGATGTCGCACATAACTAATACTTCATCAAGAACTTATATAGTAAAATCTGGAGATACTCTAAGTAGTATAGCTAAGAAATATGGAACTACTTATCAAAAGATAGCTAAGGATAACAATATCAGCAATCCTAATAAAATATATCCAGGTCAAAAGTTAATAATTAAATAATTTAAAACCTAGTCTATTTGACTAGGTTCTTTTATTTTTCGACAAATTTCTACTATCAAGTATGCTATTATATTCGCTCGAAGGGGGAAAATTATGAAAAATATGAATAGAGTAGAATTAAAACAATTCGTTCAAAAATACTTCAAGGAATATGGAGACGATATTAGAAAGGTGTCATATATTATCTTTGATGATAAAATTGAGTATTTAGTTAATGATTGGTATTTATTTCAAGAAAGACTAGCTTAGTCTTTTTTTATTTTAAATGGAAAAAATGAAATAATATTATAAAAGTTATCACTTAATTTCTTAACACTGTTATAAATGCACGATATTTCTCTTTCTTTATTAAGATTTAAATTTGAAATAATTTCATTTGCAACTTCATCAAGATTTAAATCATTCTTATCATTCAAA
>ERZ1034687.289-NODE-289-length-32682-cov-35.425752_pt1 | contig 32682 bp, 18 predicted proteins | sample MGYA00520704_ERZ1034687 | MGnify/ENA primary metagenome ERZ1034687 (study PRJEB33766, sample SAMN09781762) | gut metagenome | biome: gut microbiome | host: Homo sapiens | place: Madagascar | study: EMG produced TPA metagenomics assembly of the PRJNA485056 data... | reverse complement strand
CCATCAAAGGCAGCCCACTTCTTCACATATTCATCTATTCTGCCATAGCCGCCGGCAGGATGCGTAGGGTCGCCGCCCCACTTCACCACGTCGTCGCCAGTACCATGGATATGCATGATAGGCACCTTGCGAGTGGACGAAGGGTTGCGATAGTCCACTGGGATACCGCTCACTGGACCGAAGGCTGCCACCTTGTCGGCAAGTTTAGCCATACAGTGATACGTCATCATGCCGCCCATGGAGAATCCTGAGACATAGATGCGGTTCTTGTCCACATTGTGTTTCAGCTCCATATCGCTCATGATTTGCTCGATAAACTGGATGTCGCCATTTCCTGAGATGTCCCAAGCATTGCCATTACCCTGTGGATAAGTTACGATGAAGTGCTCAGAGTCGGCGAGGTCGTTCCAAGCCGTCTGCTTCATCTGGTAGTTAGGGTCCTGATTAAAACCATGCAGAGAGATGACCAAGGCAGGCGACTCCTCCACATTCTTTGGCACATAAGTCAGGGTCTTGCGAGTGGTAGCACCCACCTTCACCTCCTCCCAAGTCTGTGCCACCGCTTGGGTGGACACAGCCAAGAGAAGGGAAGCTATGACTGATAATTTATTCATTTTGTATAAAAATTTATGTTATTATTCTTCCTCGTCGCTAGGCCAGATGCTGAACTCGCGAGAGTGGAAGGTTACATCATTTGGCGTAGAATCGCTCAATGTTCCATTTACAGCATTACTAGAACCAGCCAAGAGGTTAGCTGCTTCCATCTCCATAACATCCATTGTAGGTGCTATATATTTCTTCATTTTATAATCTTTTATATATGGTTTGATTAATCTATTTTTTATTCTCTTATTTATTTTGCTCGCTCAAGATTACTTCAGGATCATCTTCTTACCATTCTTGATAACGATGCCCTTATAACCCTTGCCTACCTTCTGACCAGCGAGGTTATACATCTGTGCATCAGACTTCACAGTCTCAGCCTTTACATCTGCAATGCCAGTAGTATTGCCAGTGATGTCGCCAAGGCTAAAGAAAGCTGCTCCAGCAGTCTTAGCTACCTCAAGATAACCGCACTTAGCAGGAATAGTCTTATCTGTTGGAGCCTTATAGAAACCATCCTGACCATCAACGGTTGCCAAGCCGTAGACATTAGCTTTGTCTGTAGATGTAATAGTGCCGTCAGACATCTTCAAGTCAGAAGTTACATTCTGCCAACCATCAGCCTTAGTCAAGGCATAATCCTTATTAGCCTCGCCCTGCAACAAAACTGTTACACCAGCAGGGACAACGCCCTTAACCTCTGTCATCGTAATGCTAGTTTTATCCCCATTCAGCTTTACAGTGTATGCCTTCAAACCAAGGTCGCTATAAGCCACTGGATAATAAGCTGCATATGTAGAATAGCCAGAAGGAGAAATGGTAACGGTCTCCTGAGGAACATCCAATGCCTCAATCTTCACGTTCTTGATAGAGATAGTACCGTCGTACTGACCTACATTAAGCAAAAGACGCTTAGCGTTATCACCCGAACAAGTAACGGTCTTTGTGATAGTCTGATAGTCGGTAGTCAAATTGATATCCTCGAAATCGCCACATCCCTGATAGTTATTTGGATTCTGCAAAGCAGCCTTGATGGAGCCTTCAACAGAACCCTTGGCTACCATAGTCAACTGAATCTTAGCACCCTTAGGATAAACATTTTCGAAATCTACCTGAACTTCATGAGGCTGTCCTTGCTTAGTAAAGGTAATAACATCTACACCTTCTATGATTTCAGACTTTAAGTTACCTCCCCAGCCACCAACGGCAGATGCACCTTTCTTAGAGAAATCAAGATTAGCCAAAGTTAAAGATGAGATATAAGTAGCATTTTCATCGGCTATCTCAAAGTTTGCACCACCTTGCCAACCTATATAATAAGCTGTCTTTGTTTTATCATATGCTGCAACTGTTGCATTCTCAAAATCCTCAGAAGAGAGGAGATTACCTTCTTCATCATACACTTTAACATTGTCTATATAAAGAATCGCATCCTTAGGCAGTTTACCAATATTCAACAAAAGAGCAGATGCAGCATACTCAAAATTCTCTAATTTATCTTTGTGAGTATAACAATTAACCTCTGTTTTCCCAGGGAAATGAACAGCAACCTCCTTCCTGTCCTTAGTAATAGTCAACTCATCTGTGTAGCTGAACACTGCAGAACTATTATACTGAGTCTTATGCTCAGTTTGGATATCATCAATAGCTTGGGTACCTATCTTAAATTCTGTATCAGAAGATGTGTATACATCAAACTTGACCACATTAGGCTTACCCTTCTGAACATTCTTCAAATTAATGAAGCACTGTCTACTATAAGTTTCCCCAGGATTGTCAGCAGTACCCGTTATCTTGAGTACTTTATTTACCGCCCCCCCATTCGCCGCCATCAACACAGCAGCAACCAAAGTCATGATTTTTTTCATAAGATAATATTACGTTTTTAGATTAAAAAATTCTAGTGTATTCTATTTAGATTGAAATGCAGGGGCTGCCCCACTTGGCAGTCCCTGCTGATATATAAATAAGTATTTAGTATATAAGTGTCGGAAAATTACTTAACAACTACTTTCTTACCATTCTTAATCACGATACCCTTGTATCCCTTGCCTACCTGCTGGCCAGCCAAGTTGAAACTCTTGCCATCCTTAGCTACCTCAAGATTCTCTACCTTAGAAATACCAGTGGCTGTAGAAGTAACACGCTTGATAGACTTGATGTTGATGACTGAAGGATAAACACCATCAGTTTTGTCACATGCCTGAAGAGTGATACTTGTTACATTCTGAGGGTCTTTCTCATATTTCTTGTCAAGGACCCATTCTTCTTTATCATTCTTTTTATAACCAGTACCTGTAAAGAAACAGTCTTCAGCAGAAACAGTGAAAGAAGCAACATTGTCCTTAATATCCAATGGCTTATATGCCATAGTACTATTGCCACCACCATACTGATTAGGAATAACACAGTTTACACACATCTGCAATTTAATAGTAGGAGTTGCACCAAACTCGATAGTGTAAGTCTGAGTAGTACCACTCTCACGATCGAAAGTAACATCCTTGTCGTCCTTATCTTTCAAGAGAGCACCAGCATAAAGAGCTTTTGCTGTAAGTTTGTCAGAAGCCTCAAATGTACGACCTGGCCAAGCAAACTTTACGCCATCATCTACAAACATCTGTCCCCAACCTGCATTACCAGAGAGGAACTTGATAGTCTCCTCAGTCTGAGCACTCACGTTAACTGCCATCAAGGCAGCAGCAATCAAAGTAAAAATCTTTTTCATACGCTTTTGATTTTAAGTTTATTGATAATAATTGTTCATTCGTGGAACGAGAAATGTTTCTCATTTCCGCTGCAAAAGTAACAGAAAAAGCTGAAAAAGACTTTGCGTGGTGTAACAAATACTTTGCGAGAAGTACCAAATAGGCTTGATAGCCAACATTATAACGAAAATGATACACTATCAAACCTATTTGAAGAGGAAAATCAGGAAAAGTCAAATAAACGAATATTCCAGATTCCCAAAATGTTTTTACCCAAAATATTCCAGATTCCCAAAATGTTTTTACCCAAAATATTCCAGATTCCCCAAATGTTTTTACCCAAAATGTTCCAGATTCCCCAAATGTTTGGTCAAAATAGAGGAAAAATATACAGATGAGCCTAATACATCACGTCCTTCTCTGGAAAGCCAAATTAAAGATTTTGGCACGAAAACGCACTTTTTCTCGAAAAAAAAGTGAGAAAAAGTGCGTTTTCGTGCCATTTTAAGGAAAAATTTCAGCAGATTATGAGATAAAGCTGCGCAATAGGATGGAATTATTCAGAGACCGAACCCATTGCACAAAATCATTGGTAAATACCTTTGTCACAACATTTGGTGTTGCCAATGGCATCCATTCAAGCATAGTAAATAGCGAAGTTACTCTAGACAATCTCTTTCAAGAATGACACATAGGAGAAAGAGAATATTTTCATCATTAAAAAAACGCAAAAAGGTCGGTCGTGTAATCTCGACACAACCGACCTTTATATTTCTTTACTTACATAGGAATTTTTCAACCATAGTCAACAGTTGTTTCTCTGTAAGATTAGCGATTCCGATACTCTCTATGAGGGAAAACTCATTCTTGTTTTTGCTTATCACAAACTTCCTTTCCCTGCCATCTATCTTTGCACATAAATGAAAGTTGCCCTTGTAGGCTTGCTCTATATGTACATTGCTCACTTGATGACCATTAATCTCTACAGATAACGTAGGTTTATCATCTTCATACTCACCCCATTCTTTCAGATGAGAAAGGATGGTAGCCTCCACTCTGCCTATCCATTTTTCATCCACTGCATATTTTACAGCCACAGTTCTAAATTGCAACAAAGCATTCTTTACATCATTAATCAGGCTTTCTGGCTTTCGAATACCATTATCGAATGCAAATTGCAAGACATCCTCTTTTGAAATATTACGCAGTTTGGACCTGATAAACATACAGTGGTCTTGATTGGGCTGCACTCCACCCATATTGAGGATATAGGTAAGATCATAAGCAGGTGATAACCGCCAATTACCCATCCTATCCATCATGAAGGAGAAGTTTTTGTTGTGATCATCAGTATTGTTTGCCAGCACGTTGAATATCATTCTTCTATAAACCTCTTCACAATCAGCCTCTGGCAAATGGAGCGACCTGCAAACAGAAATAAGTTGCTCATAACTATTTGCCTCAGGATACATAGCCGCCAAAGTTTGAGTATGAAGCTTCTTCCCATCTTTTCTATCAAATCTCTGCGTCATGAAGTGCTTGCCGCCATCAACCATCAAGAGTTCAGAATGCATCATATTGATGCCAGCCTTGATGGCAAGCTCGTAGTATGTCATTTCTAGTTCGGCAGAGTTGAAATCAGCATTTCCAAACTTCAACAAGTAGTAATCATATCCATCAAGATCCGAGATTTGTCCACTTCTTATCTCACCATCAGCCGAATTGATAGCAATAATAGCCTTAGGCTGCCTGCCACCAGCAGAAGTTCCCACAGTCAAGAGCGACTGCATGGTAAGAGATTCCTCTGGTAAAATCTGAGCCTCCTCTCGTTCAGTAAATATACGTTCAGCAAGTGCAACCAAGGAATTGACATCAATCCTCTCTGATTTCTTACTCCTCTCATACTCTGGGACAAATTCCAAAGCACCCATTCCTCTTCTACCGATAAATGACAACTTATCAAGAGGAGAAATTTCCGTATTGGAGAGATGATTCTGCTGTCTCCAAAGATCAAACAACTGATTGCCCCAAGAATCAGGTAATGAGTCAGCCAGGAAAGCAGGAAGTTTTTGATAAATTCTCTGTTCCTCTCCCCAAATAGGCATAAGTCCTCTATTGTTGCGTATGGATGCCCATAGAGGAGATATATCAACACCCCTATGCACAAAAGTTGGATTATAAGTGAAGTAGGACATTTGCCTTTTGTCGTCCCACGACAACCTACCAACTTCCTCATCCCACAAGATTACTTTTAAAGTCTTAACCATAAATCATTCGCTATTATCAGTGTCTAATTCTTTGTACCTTTTTATCTCCCTTGGTCATCAAGTAAGGGGATGGTGGCAATTCGGGCATTAAGTTATCAAGGGCATTGATCTGTCCCACCACCTTGAGCAAGAGAATCAATGTAGAAAGCGAAATGTTTCTAGCACATCCATTCTCAAACTTGTGGATAGTAGTCATACCAATGCCTGTCAGTTCTGCCACTTCCTTCTGTGTCAAATTGCATCGCATTCTGTATTCCCTAAAGCGATTTCCCAGCAATCTCACCAGTTCCGGAGTAGAATATTCATACAAATCTTTCATATACTTAACTATCATTTAAGTGAATATTAAGCCATAAAATAGCCATTATATATCATTATAGTGATATTTAAGCACAAAGATACAAAAAAGAAGTGATACAACCTCAAAAATCACAATTATTTTTTATTTACTGACTCACATTTAACATATTGCAAGGCTTTACCTTACCTGCCACAAACTCGGGGATATTGAACGACTTGAGACACTTGTCGTAATAATCGGGGCTAGACTGCGGCAGGAGGAAAGGCTTGGAAGGCTTGCCCTGCGCATCTATATGCACGATGTAAGGCATGGAATAGAGGCCATTTACCCTGCGAGAGGCATAGAGAAGCCATCTGCCATTGCTGCTCCAGGAATGATAGCTCTCCGTATCTCGGCTATTGGCGGCTGCCAATGGCTGGCACTGGCGAGTGTGGAGATTGATGATATAGAGATCCGCCTCATGATGCCAGATAGGGAAACAGCCATAATCCGCCACCGTCATCACCAGCCACTTGCCATCGGGAGAGATGCGAGGCATCACAGCACTCTTGCCCGAGAGATGAGCAGAGAAGAGCGTATCCACCTGCGTGGCGAAACGATGATGGACTGCATCAAAGTCTATGCTACAAATGCTATACTTCACCTCCTTATATCGGGCTGGCATCGCAACACTGTCGGCTGTGGAGAAATACAACTTCCTGCCATCGGGAGAGAAGCAAGGATAAGTTTCCCAGCTGCGCTGAGAAGACAACAAAGGAGAAGTGAAGAGACTGCCCGACTCCAAATCATATACCACCACATCCGACTTCTGATCATATACCTCGATGCGATTCTTATCCGAAGAATGGAATCCCTGGTGTGTATCATTGGTGGAGTAAGCTATCAGCTTGCCCGATGGATGCCAAGCTGGATAAACCAACGACTTGATGCTGTCGGCATCCCATTGCAATCGATGGAAGCGAGACTGGGGCTCACTATTACCACTGGCATTCATAGCATAGCTCACATAGGTGCCAGCCTGCTTGCCGCCACGCAAATGGAACATCATCTGCTGGGGATTGCGATTGCAGAAGGAATGACAGTTCATGCAGTTATGATCAGTCTGCGAGTTTTCAAGGATGGCAGTCTGCGTATAATCCGCCAAACTGCGCTGATAGATGCCCATCTTATACCATTTCTCATAGCCAGGCTCTATCAAACGATAAGCGATATAAGGGTCGATGCCATCTGGCGAAACATAGATGGAGAAAGGCTTGTAGCCACAATACTCCCCATTGCGCTTTACGATGACCTGCACATGGATCGAAGAAGAAGACTTGCGAGAAGAAGTATTCTCTCGTAGAACAGAAGAAAGGAGATCCTTCCAATCCGCCTCGCAGATACAGATATCATTCCCATCAGCAGACACTTCCACTACTTTTCCACCATCTGTGGAAAACTTAGCTGCCACTACCTCGCCCAGCTTCTTTTCCACACGAAAATGGAGAGGAGCTATCTGCTGCGGAATGGTTACACCCTGATAATCGGGGAAGATGACTGGAGCGGAAGCCAACTGCTTGGTGATATTTACCTGCTGACTGCAACTGCTCAATGCCATCAACATGCATACCATCAGCATCCCTACCATCAAGTACACCTTATTATATATATAGCGTTTCATTATCATTCACATTTTTAGATTATACCCTATTAGAAATTACTCTGTTGCAGAAACACCTCTCTTGCCTTGGCAAAGGAGGCTGGTATCTTAGGCATTGCCTTGGTGCCCTCATACCGCTTCATGAGTTGGAGGAACTGTGCTCGCTGGTTAGCCACAATATACATGGCACCCAGATACTGCAAGGAGGCACGATGCTCAGGACACGCTGCAATGATCGACGCCAAGTCGTTGTCGAAACCACCATCGCCCATCAGTCGGTCTTTGTGATAGATGCATTTACGCATCATGCCCAGCTCTCGGTCTGCCATCACCGCCCTATCATTATAGAGAAATCGGCGGCGCTGCCTAGCCCACTGGCTGTAAGCCAAGGTTTGCTCCAAGCGCTTGATATACTTCTCAGCCACAGCATAGGCGCCATTGGCAATATTCGTATCCACCAGTCGCTGCCAGAGATAAGGGCTCTTATTGTCCATGCACTCTTGCGCCTCGAAGGCACAGAGCTGCGACATATTCACATAGCCCATGGCGTAATATACATCCATCATGAGCATACTCACCTGCAAGGTCTTGAAGTCGGAAGTCATCATGCTGTTCATGCCTTGCTGCTCATACATCAAGAACTTCTCGCCCAGTTCTCCCTTCTCAGCCAAAGCCATGTTGCGGCATAGCTGAAAGGTAACATTCCCCTTACTGCCCAAACTATTGCTGCGATTGATAATCTCATCCCACTGCTGGTGGCGCACATAATAGTATATCTTCTTCATATACTCATCCTGAGCATGATAGAGAGATACAAACATGGCAGCCGAGCCTGCCACCGCCACCAGGAGTTGAGCTGCGATGCCTATCCAAGGTTTCTTGCACCAAGAAGAGTTCTTACCCATCCAAGCCGCAGGCAGATAAGCTAGCAGCACCTTGATGAGCACGATGACGAGGGAGAGGGTCCAAGGGAGATAGGCTTTCTGGGTAACCTCGGACCCGGGACGATAGAAGCCCTGTGTGCCAAATATCCAGAGAAATAGAGCCAAACTGGCGATAACAGCCACCAGACGAAGGAATGGTTTCTTAAACCAAAAGGCAACTGCCAGCATACTCATAGCCAGAGCAAGCGAGATGCTATACGACAGGGAGCACTGCATATCAGCCACCTGCACCAACAGCATAGCCATAGCGGGAAGGATGCCAAGGTAAGGCAATCGATGATTGGGAATGCAGCTCAAGCCATAAGCCACCAGCCACATCAGGAAACCGTAGATGAAGGGAGCCGCTCCGTAATAGAAAAACTGCACCAGGAAATCAGCCATCCAAGTGCCCAGTGCCCCCTGGGTAAGGAGCGCACTCTTCAGGGCATTGGCATCCCAATAGAAGGTTTGCCACTGCTCCATATAATAAAAATGGTATGAGCCAGCAGATCGACAGATACACACCATGAGGATGTATATGCCCAGCCATACCGCCGTCGTTGCAGAGAATATTCGTTTCATTCTTGTATCTTGTTAGTCGTTTTATCATTTCATGGTACAAAAGTAATCATTATTTTTGAGAAATACTTTGCCTGATGTAACAAATAGTTTATAAAACAACAAAAAAACTCCCATCCTCCTAGTAGAAGATGAGAGTTTCTTAGTAGAGAGATAAGTGGCAAGGAGTTTGGCCGCGTCTCACAACGCAGCCAAACGTCGATTGCGACTAACATAAATTCGGTTAATCTTTAAATGATAAAACCTAAACTAAATCTTTTTTACTGAAGTGGAGAACCTGTCTTCAAGCCCTCAGCGAAGCCACCGTAAGCACGCTTACGATCGTAGCCCTGTGTCCAAAGACCTACAGGCTGGCTCTTTCTCCAACCAGAGTTGTCAGGAGCATCAGTGATACACCACTGAGTGATACCATAACGCTGGTTAGCAGGGATGTTCTTGAAGTACTCCTCGATGATGAACTGATAGAAGTCAGCCATTTCCTTCTGCTGAGTATCATTCAAGTTCTTTGTTTCAACTACATTGCCCGCAGCATCTACATAGCCCATATCGAGCTCTGATACCTTGCAGAGCTTGCCAGATTTTGCCATCAACTTATACATATTGACAATGCACTCCTTCTGCTTCTCCTGCTTAGCAGGATCAGCATTGTAGCTAACGTGCATCTGGCTAGCGATACCGTCAATCTTGGTTACCTGGTCAGCCTCCCAACGCTTAATCCATTCGATCAAGCTTTCGAGCTTCTTGTTGTTGTCCCAAGTAGCCTCCAAGTTGTAGTCGTTAATGAAGAGCTTGAGGTCGGCAGCGTTGCCATTGTGAGCAGCGAAGCTTTCACGTGCAGCCTTCACAGCAGTACGAACGTAGTCGAGGTCGCCGAGATAATCCTGCCAGTAGAAGCAGTTCTTCTTATCCTCAGCAGAAGCTGTCTTAGCATGCTGCAAGTCATAGATGCCATCACCATCGGTATCAGCACCAGAGAGAGCCTCATTGACAACATCCCAAGCCACAACCTTGCCATCACAAGCTTCCATCATACCATCAATCCACTTGTTCATAGCCCAAGTCAAAGTATCCTTCTTCTGTTCTGGAGTGAGAGGAAGAGAATTAGACTTAGTAACCTTACAAATCTTCACAGACTTCACATCGAGAGTAGCATCAGCAGTCTGAGGCTTGAGGACGATATCATAGTTACCACCCTTGATGCCATTCAACGGAATTCTCACATTGTGCTGACCTGCCTTTACATCTACAGGAGCTGAGATAGACTGAGCATCAGCACCCCAACCATTCTGAGCAGTAACCTGAACACCAGAAGCATTCTTGTCAGATGTCAAGTCGATATACATAGCATAGTTGCCTTCTTCCAAAGTATTCTCACCACCAGGGAGAATGAAGAACTGAGACCACTCAACAGGACTCTTTGGAACGAAATGGATAGCTCCATTTACTACAGGAGGCTTGCAGCCCATTGCATAGAATGGGAATGGACCATCGGTATAAGTTTTGGTTCTGACCTCTGTTTCAATCTCAATAACTTGTGCTGAAGAATTAACGGCAATGTTGCAAGATGTTGTACTCCATCCTGTAGTAGACTCCTTAGAGAAGTCGCCATTGCTAATCAAATTATCCTCTGAGCCAGCCTTAACGAGTTTGAAATCATCGCAAGTCAAAGTACCGCCAACCTTACCAAATACGAACTGGAGCTTATCAATAGGGAACTGAGCATTAAACTCCCAAGTAAGCGTGGTATACTCTGTAGAAACATCATAAGTAGCCATATACTGTACGTCGTTGCTACCGCCCCACTGGTTCTTATTCGTACTAGCTTCCCAGATAGGCCATGCAGCAAAGGTTGCACCAGATTCCTGGCTAGCCTTTACCTTGACAGACATCACATAGTCGGCACCCTTTTCCAAAGGCTTAGCCAACTTATAAGCTATCTGCTTGTCCCACGGGTTTGCACCAGCTTCGCCCAGCGTAATTTCCAAGAACTTATTGCCGCCATTAGGATCAGGTGGCAACTCCTTGTCAGCTATCAATCCATTCAGATACTTATTCTGCTGCTGAGAGTGCCAAGCCAAGGTGTGACCGAAGACAGTCATGCCGGCATCGCTCGCTGCGCTGACAAAGTTCTTGACGAGATTGAAGTCCATGCTTCCATCTTCCTTGACGCAAGATGCATACTTCATGGCATTGCCAGCTGTCATCTCATCAAAGTTGGCGTTGGCAAGACGATAGGTGATATCCTGGTCTACATAGTTCTGAGCACCCTCGCCAACACCCAACTTGAAGTTAGGGTTAGCCTGACGATTAACGTATGTCTTCAGGGCGTCATACTGATTCAAGTATTCCAAGTTGGCGATACTATCGGTCTTGCTCACGAAGAAATCTTGCAGTTCGCCGTCTGCGCAGCCCGTCATAGAGAGGGCTGCAGCAGCTAAAGCGACACTATAGAATATTTTCTTGTTCATGATTTATATTCTTGATTATTTGTTATAGGTTACCTCGAAAGTCTCTTTCTTGTTCTCACGACTCTGCATCACGAGATTGTCCTTGCAAGTATACTTCTTGACATGGGTTACGCCCTTGTCGGTATAAGTATAAGTAACCGTGTACTGAAGCTCGAAGAGGTCACGGTCTTGGTCTGCCCAAGCCTTCTTAGCGCCCTTATAAGTCCACTTACCTGTACCTGAAGCTGTGAAGCTGTACTTGCCACCATTGCCAGAACCAGGAACATCGTATTGGTTGTTGTCCTCTGATGTGATGGTAACAGAACCATCATCAGCAATGTTCAAGATAAGCGAAGCATTCAAAGTAGCTGTAGTAGCCTTGTTGTCATGATCTGTGATGTTAACCACAGTTGAGAGACCATAGCTGCACTTGTTGAGAGAGAGTGAGCGCAAATAGCGAAGCTCATTCTTCTCCAAGTACTCAGCCTCACGCTGTACGGTAGTTGTGGTACCATCGAGATCAATCTCGTCCGTGCCATGGCTAATCCAGCAGCCGTGATACTGATTCTTGTACTTCACTGCATAGAGCACGTAGTTCTGAGGAGCCACGTTCCAGTCAGCAGCATTCTGCAAAACAGGAGACTCAACTGTTTCCTTCTTTGTACCAGAAAGAATAGAGTCATTGCCAGCAACCTCAACCATGCGGATAGGAACCACATAAGTTACATCCAGAGACTTAGGGTCTGCGAAGTAAGCGTCAGTCAACTTCACCTCTACTCCACCTACAATCTGACCAGCAGGGATGGTGATGATGTCAGAAGCCAACTGATAATACTCAGCAGGCATTGGCTGTACAGCCTTGCCATTAGAGTACTTCAAGCCATCGCAGAGGCTATTATCTACCACAATCTTAATCTTGTGCTCACTCTTCAAGTTACGATCACCACCGAGAGTAGCCTTGATTTGGAATTTATGTTGGTTGTCGTCGTCTGTTGGGTAAGCATCGTCACCCAAAGTGATGGTGCGCACTGGATACTGTGTAGCGAAGTAAACAGTCTGATAATCGTAGTTATCAAAAGTTACGTCGCTATTCTCACAAGATGTTGCGAAGAACATAGCGCAAGCAGCCATCATGGACAAAAATATCTTTTTCATTTTATTCTACTTTTTAGTTTAAGTTTCATTATCTTACCATCCCTTGTTCTGCTGGAGTTGGTCGAACTTCAAGCACTCTGTGTAAGGGATAGGACCATAGTTCATATAATCCTTATACTCACGTGTATCTACGTCGATAGGAGTATATGTGTTGTTGGCTGCATTGATGCTCATACCCTTAGCTGTCTCGTTGAGGTTGAGGTTCCAGCGGCGCAAGTCCCAGAAACGGAAGCCCTCGAAAGAAAGCTCGATACGACGCTCGTTGCGGATCAACTCACGCATCTTCTCCTTGCTCTGTGCGCACTCATCGAGATAACCATCCTCACCGAGGTCGCCCAAGCCTGCACGCTCACGGATAGCCTTGATTACATCGTAAGCTGAATAGCCATGACCGCCATCACTCTTAGGACCATAAGCCTCATTGGCAGCCTCAGCATAGTCGAGGAACATCTCTGTGTAACGAATGCGAGCATTGTAGTGATACTGAGTGGTTGTAGATGTTGGGCTCAGGTTTACATCAGAGCGGAGCAACTTGCGGAGGTAATAACCTGTACGAGTGGAAGAACCTGTCAAGTTGTTGAGCGCATCCTGATTAGTTCCATCTACAGCTGTAGTGATTGTAGTTCCATCACCAGGTCCCTGCTTGCTGCCATTGAGCACAACATAGAGAGCCAAACGTGGGTCACGACCAGAATATGGATCCTGTGCAGAATAACCAGAATTGGCATCAGTGATAGGATAACCATCAGCCATTGGGAAAGCATCTACGAAGTTCTGAGTTGGGTTGATACGACCCTTACCATAGATAGATGGTGGATAGTTGTCAGCCTCCAAGTCCTTGTTGTTGCTCTTCTCTGTACGCCACATGATCTCCTTAGGGCATTCAGCACCCTTCAAACTAGTAATTTCATTGGTGTTGCAATACCAAGTATTACCCGTTGGGTCTAGACCAGCCACACCATTGATACGATCAAGCACCTTGGCGAAGTTGTCAGCAGCTGTCTGATAAGTTACACCAGACTCTGCGTAAGCTGGACTAGCAGCTAGCAAAGATGCCTTGGCGCGATAAGCCTCAACATACTTGCCACACATACGTCCCTGGAAGTTGTCGCCAAAGACACGATTGTACTGTGCTACCGTTACGCCCTCAGACTTGTACTTGGCTGGAATCTGGTCGGCATTTGAAATCTTCACATACTCTGTTGGCAAGAGTTCCAAAGCTTTGTCACAATCTTCGTTGATTGCCTGTATGCACTCAGCAAAAGTGTTACGTGGCTTGTTGAAGTTAGAGTTCTTGTCCTCTGGCTCTGTCAAGATTGGCACACCATAGAGCACACCATCATTGCCGTAACCTCCGTGGGCACGGAGCAAATAATACATATAGAGGGCTCTCAAGCCGTATGCCTCACCCTTCTCACGATCATTGTAGAGCTTAGCTGCCACCTCGTCCTTAGCCCACTTTACCTTGTCGGCATTGGCAAGGAAGAGGTTGATGTACTGAATGGCAGAACGGCAAGTGGTCCAAGTATCAGCAGGGTTGTTGTTGGATGTCCAAGTACCAGAGGCTATCTTACGCCAGCTGTTGGTGGCATCATTGCTCACCGCGTCATCGGTAGCCACCTCAGAGAATGGGTAGCTGCCGTTAGGAAGACGGGTGTAAGCATTACCCAATACGCCTTCAGCATAGCTTGGGTTATTGTACATATACTCCATACCTAGATTGTTCTCAATGGCTGGTTCGAAGAGGTCGTCGCAGCTCACGAGGGTCATCGAGAGGGCAAGAGCAGATAATATAATTGATTTTTTCATACAATGCTTATTTTTACATGTTTACTTTAAAACCGATATGATAACCTCTGCACTGTGGTGCAGCTCCTACGTTGGTCTCAAGATACTTACGCTCCTTAGAGATGGTCAGGAGGTCGGTGCCGTAGAAGTATACTGACAAACCTTTGACGAAGCTATTCTCCTTGAAGAGGCTAGCTGGCAAATCGTAAGTGAGCTGTACCTTGCCCAAATAGAATGCATCTGCCTTGTAAGTCCAGAAGTCAGAGTTAACGAAGTTCAAGTCGCCACCCTCTGTGGTGAGTCGTGGATAAGTGGCTGTAGCAGCTGTCTCCTTGGTCCAGCGTCCACGTACCACTTCTGAGTACTTGCGATCACCATAGTTCCAAGTAGCGAGGTTGTTCTTCACACCCATACCACCGAAGTTGTAGTTACCAGCGAGGAAGAGAGTAAAGCCATTCCACTTGGCTGTGAAGTTGACACCACCTACGAAGTCAGCACCCCAGTGTCCGAGAACCACCTGGTCCTTAGAGTCGATGATGCCATCACCATTCATATCCTGGTATTTCAAGTCACCAGGCTTGGTGTTATTGTTGATCACAGCGAGTGTGGTCTTGCCATTCTCATCGAAGTCGTTCTCTTGGAAGAAACCGAGGCACTTGTAACCTCTCAAGGCATCGCTGCGCTGACCTTCGCTCTTCAACCAGTCATACTCCACATTCTCTGACACCTTGGTGTTCTTGCTTGTGATAGAGTAGCCTGTCAAGCCAAGTGCCAAGTCTACCTCACCTACCTTCTTATGCAAGTTCAATCCGAAGTCGAAACCAGAGTAACGAGTGTTGTTATAGTTCTCGTAAGGAATGAACGATGACTTAGGATAGTATGTCTGGAAGTAGTTAGGATACTTGGTATCGGCTGTTGTGATGAAACCATTCATATTGTTGATGAAATAGTTAGCACTCAAGCTTACCAATCCATTCAAGAAACTAGCATCGAGACCTACACGGAACTCCTTGCGCTTGATGAAATCCAAGTCATAGTTGGCAGCACGACGAGAGTCGGATGTCTGGAATGAGTTGTGAGCATCACTCCATCCCCACCATGTACCTGTAGCGGTGAAGATATTGTCGTACATATAGTACTCAGAGATGTCGAGGTCCTCATTCATGATGCCGTAAGAAGCACTGAGTTTCAACTCATCTATCCACTTGGCATTCTCCAGGAACTTCTCCTTGCCCAGCCTCCAAGCAGCTGACACTGTAGGAGAGAAAGCGTTGCGATGACCAGGAGCCAACATAGCTGAGTGAACCTCGGCTGCGCTGAAGTCGAAGTAGTACTTGTGAGCGTAGTTATAAGCTGCCTGCAAGCCCAAGTTGGCAGAGCTGGTGCGGTGATATGTACCGGTGATGGTCTGCTGATAGCCATGAGCCAAGAGTGTGGCACTTACATTGTGCTCTGCGAAAGAGCGAGCCCAGTCGAACTGACCTGAGAACATAATGGTCTGCTTGTCTGTACTGCCGCTTACGTTCTGTGTACCAGTCTTCTTATCAGTACCATACTTCTTCAAGCTAGTAATCTGGTCGAAGCCTGCGTAGTTGTTCCAGCTTGCCTCATATACAGAATAGCTGTTGTTGATAGAAGTATTGTAAGTAGTGGCGTAGTCAACGGCAACCATGGTCTTGAAGCTCAAGCCCTGCAATACTTTATCGAGATCTAACTTGACACCAGCGTCAAACTGCAACTGGCGAGAGGTATACTTGTTGTAACCTGCCGCATACATCGCTGCGAATGGGTTGGTCTGCTGGTTCTGTGTACCACCGAGCAAGTACTTGCCATCAATGATGTAGTTAGAATTCTTCACCAATGTCTCAGAGTTCTTGTCACCATTCTCTATCATATCGATTGGGATGAATGGCACCAATGGATACTGGCTTGTAGGACGAATGCTTGCTGATGAAGACCAGTAGTTGGAGAGGTCACCACGCGCATCATAGAATGTAGCATTGGCATTGACCCAACCTGTAATCCAGTCGTTCAACTTCAAGTCTATGTTACCACGGATGTTCAAGCGGTTGGTGTGGTTGTCCTTACCCTCACCGAAGTTCATCAAGTCGCCCACATGATACAAGCCTACGTTGGCATAGAAGTGAGCGAAAGAGCCACCACCCTGGAACTCAGCTATACCCTCATAGCGCTCATAATGATTCTTGATGAACTGAGAGTCGTAGAAGTTGAGGTTTGGATAGCGATATGGATTCTTGCCAGAAGCATAGTTGGCGATAAGGTCCTGAGAATAAACAGGGCTCTTGCCATCATTCTTCAAAGCCTCATTGTAGAGAGTCATATACTCCGCAGATCCCAGCCAGTTAGGATACTCCTTAGGAGTGTAGAGAGAAGCATTGCCACGAACACTTACCTGCAAGCCATCTGTACGACCACGCTTAGTGGTGATGAGGATCACGCCATTGGATGCACGGCTACCATAGAGTACTACGGCAGAGGCAGCTTTGAGGTAAGTAACCTGCTCTATTTCTGATGGCAACACATTGTTGATGTCACGTGGCACACCGTCTACGAGCACCAAGGCGCTACCACCAGCCCACATACCTGCAGGCACAATGGCACTATGGTCAGATACAGCGTATGTAGTGTAGTCCTTCTTGGCAAGTTCTACCATATTTACAGAAGCGACGCCACCCAACAAGTCTTGCTTGTCTACAGCCTTGAAGGCAACATTGACCTTGTTGGCTACAGAATCGGGATAATCGTTCTGTGCATTCGCAGTGCTTACCATAGCGGCAAGCATCATGCTGAATGTTATTATCTTATTTGTCTGTTTCATACTTTAATCAAGTTTTATTCCCATCCTGGATTCTGTTTAAACTCTGGATAAATCTGGCAGTCCTTCTTCTTCAGAGGCAACCAGTAGTGCTTCTCAGAGAAGTCACGCTTCAAGATTTGCTTCTCTTTCCATCCGCTGACCTGCTCATCCTTGCTGTCCTTCTCAGGGTCAATGTCACCGACACGGAGGAACTCCTGAGAGGTCTTGATGTTGTAAGGATACTTGTCGAGAAGCAACCAACGACGAAGGTCATTGAAACGATGTCCTTCGAAGGCAAGCTCTACGGCACGCTCACGACGAAGCTCGCCCATAAACTTCTCCTTATCGCCAGTAAACTTGGCATTGACATCAGCTACACCTGCACGTTCACGAATCTTGTTAACTGCATCGATAGCAGAAAGTGAACAAGTTGAAGACTTGGCTGATGGTGAGCCATAGCCCTCAGTTACAGCTTCTGCATAGAGAAGATAAACCTCTGCAAGGCGCATCCAAGGCAAGTGGAGATTGAAATGGTGAGACCATGTATTACCTTGATCAAACTTGTTACAAGACATATCAATAAACTTATAAAGAAGATAGCCTGTGCGACTACCATTCGTTACATCACGGAACTTACCATCAGTCTGCAAGTCTGCATATTGAAAGCTTGCTTCAGAACCTGTCAAATCCTTAGATACTACACGCTCACCATCATAGACGATGTCCTTATAGAAGCGTGGGTCGCGGTTCTTCCAAGGATGTGTTTCATCAAATCCTGACTCAGGATCATCAAGAGGAAGACCATCTGCCATACCATAATAATTTACATAGTTGGCTGTTGGCAAACTTGTAACACCACTAGCTGAGATTAAACTTGTACCATACTGTTTACTTTGTCCCCAGTTAGAATCATCCCATCCATAGTCAGGTCCTAACATCAATGCCTCTGTGATAGAACCATCCTTAGAAGAGCCTGGGATATGTCCATTCTGCTCTATTGTATAGAAATTATTAGAGACCTCATCCCAAGGTAGCAAACCATACTGAGTATTACCACTCTCAACCTGAGTAAGCAAGTCGCCCAGCACCTCAGCTGCTTTCTTGCAGTATTCGGCATTGTATGTAGGCGAACCCTGAGACTCCTTATTCATCAATGGACTACCAGCCCAGAGGTAATTCTTACCTAAGAATCCAAGAGCCGCAGCCTTGGTGATACGAATCTGGTTCTTACCGTATGTATTGGCTCCAACTTTAGTCTTATCCCAATCCATAGGAAGCAACTGAGCAGCCTCTTCCAAATCTTTGGCAGCCAAATCTGCTGTTTCCTGATAGCTCAAGCGAGGAGCATTGAACTCCTCAGTAGCAGAAAGAGGCTCTGTGAAGTAAGGAAGTCCTCCAAAATACTGCATCAGCTCAAAGTAGAACCAACCACGGAAGAACAGCAACTGACCTTTAATTAAGTTTTTCTCTTCCTGGGTGGCATCTGTCATGAGATCGAGGTTCTGTAAACCGATGTTTGCCTTACGGATGGCATACCACGCTCCCTTCCAGAGAGACATCTTGGTGAAACGTTTGTCGTCATTTGGAACGAAGTTTCCAAACTCTCCTCCATCCATCCAACCGCATTTCCAACCATCATATTCACTCTGCCAGCCCCAGAAATCGCCCTGGTCTACCTTGTATACCATGTGGTAGTCAATGCCGACATTCATGATTTCGTCTTCACCCCAGTTCCAAGAGTTAGTCCAATATCCCTTAGAGAAATAAGGAATACAGTTGTAAAGTTCCTCTGTAAAACCTTGGAAGTTCTGAAAATCCTTATAGGCATCCGTCGCAGAGATATCAGAATCTGGCGACTTGTCCAAGTAATCAGTACAAGATGTGAGGGATGCTGCTGAGAGCGCCATTGCACAAATTGCTGTATATAATTTAGATATTTTCATTTTATTCTTCTTTATTATAAGGTAAATTTAACACCGAAGTTGTAACGCTTAACCGTAGGATAAGCACCCTGGCTAGCAAGACCTGTACCAGCGAAGTTTGACTCACGGTCATCAGGCATTCTAGACCAGCACCAGAGGTTGTTACCATTGATAAATACCTTGAGAGTATTCAGACCGAGCGACTTGATCCAGCCACCTGTCCAGGTGTAAGCAATCTCCGCATTCTTGAGTCGGATGAACGAGCCATCATAGTGATAGCGTGTTCCCTCTGTATAAGATGGTGTAGAGTTGAAGCGAGGCATTGGTGCATCAGCATTCTGATTGTCCTTGCTCCAGTAGCTACCCTCATCGAATACAGTGTCAAGTTTACCATGGAAAGTACTGAACGCTACGTAGCGGTTTACATCAGTTACACCATAGAACTGTACATAGAAAGAGAAGCCCTTATAGTCGGCACCGATAGATGCACTGTAAGTATTGGCTGGAGTACCCGTATGTCCGTATGGCACATTATCATTGGTATCGATGACACCATCACCATTGTAGTCGATGATGAAGTAATCACCAGGCAACTTCTGGGTATCGCCAGTATTAAACTTAGTCATGGCGTACACATCATCCCAAGTGTTGGCATAACCAGCATCGAGATAAGAGTGATCCTGACCGATGGCGAAACCGGTAGTCTTCTGATAAGCAGGAGTCAATTTAGGGTCATCGAAAAGCTTCACCTCATTTACCGCATGGGTCATATTGAAGTTACCCCAGAGACGGAGACCATTGGCTAGAATCTTGTTTACCTTCAATTCTAACTCATAACCATTGGTCTTAACCTTACCATAGTTCAAGATTGGCGCAGAAGCACCATAGTATGAAGGGATGGCACGAGAGCCACCGGCAATCAAGATGTCTGAACGATCCTCATGGAAGAACTCCAAGCTACCTGTGAAGAGACCACCGAGAAAGCCATAGTCGATACCGAAGTTACGCTTCACAGCTTTTTCCCAGTGAATGTCAGGGTTAGCTATACGAGTCTGACGATACCATGTATATGGACTCTTCTCATAATCGAGACCCTGATAAGTGTTTCCACCGTATGCCCACTGATCGGTATAGAGCCAACGGTCATTGATGTTATCATCACCCACCTCACCATAAGAGAAGCGGAGCTTCAAGAGGTCGATGATGTGCTTGTCACGAAGCTTCTTCATAAAGTTCTCTTCTGTGATGGTCCAACCAATAGCACCAGAGTTGAAGAAGGCGAAACGATTGTCCTTGCCAAACTTCTCGGAACCATTGTAAGCACCATTATACTCGAAGAAGTACTTGCCTGCATAGTTATAGGTAGCACGGAAAGCCCAGTCTTCACGATAATGAGTAAACTCACTACCTGTGGCACGCTCAGTACGGTTGAATACGCCCATGGCAGAAACATCGTGCTTACCAAACTTATTACCCCAGTAGAGTTGTGCTTGATAGAAGAGGTTGCGCTGGGTAAGCCTGTTGTTTACCTCACCTCCAGAAGTAGTCCACTTCACACCTTCCTGGAAATCAAAATTGGTATGAGTATCGTCTTTTTCCTTTAATTCAGCTTCACCTGTATCAGGGTCTATCCACTTGAATTGTGCATTATGAAATTGGTCATTAATACCACGTTTGGCCTCAACAAACACATTATCCCAAGATATAGTAGCACTAGCCTTCAACCCCTTGAGGAGGAAGCCCAAGTCTTGCTCCAAGGTAAAGTCGGTGTTGATACGTGTGGTAGTGGTTGTCTCACGACCAGCCAAAGCTAAGTTGGTAACTGAGTTTGGCGCACCCTGCTCATTTTTAGGATAATATCCCCATGTGCCATCAGAGTAGCGAGGATAGAACACATCGTGAGGAGCGCTATAGGCTGCCTGCCACAACTGTGAAGCACCATAAGAGTTGTCGGCGATATCCCAAGGTGACTGCTTGGCACCGTAAGAACCGAAGAGGTTAACCTTGAGCTTGGTGGTATTGGTGAGTTTGAAGTCCAAGTTACTACGTGTGTTCACACGGTTGTAGCCATAACCACCGCTATATCCACGGTTATTGTCCCAATTCTTAAACATATCACCCTCGTGGAGGAAGTCGATGGCAGCGAAGTAAGTTACAAACTTGGTACCACCAGAGATATTCAAGTTAGGGTTATAAGCGAAACCTGTGGTGCGGAAAAGCTCATCAGCCCAGTCTACATCCGGATAGCGCTCACGCTCTTCCAAATTAGCAGGATGACGATATTTCTCGATGACAGCAGCCGGAGTAATCTTGTTCCAAGAATCAGGAGTCAAGCCGAGCTCATGCTCCACAGCCTGGTTGCGGATGTACAATGCATCAGCACTGCCCAGCGAACCAGGGAGCTTAGATACAGACTTGAGGGTCATGTTGACACCAGCCTCAATCTTAGCCTTGCCTTCAGTACCACGCTTGGTGGTAATCAAGATAACACCATTGGCACCCTTCACACCATAAACGGCTGTAGCGGAAGCATCCTTCAATACAGAGATGCTCTGCACAGAGCTGATATCAATGCTGCTCATTGGGCGCTCCACACCATCCACGAGTACGAGAGGGTCGCTAGAGTTCCAAGAGCTGATACCACGAATCACGATCTTAGGGTCTTCATCACCTGGCATACCTGTAGAAGACATGGTGATGACACCAGGCAGATTACCAGTCAAGGCTGCACCGATGCTAGATACACCACCCGCACGCTCCAACTGCTTACCTGTGGTCTGGGTAATAGAACCTACGACAGAAGCCTTCTTCTGCTGACCGTAACCAACGACTACGACTTCGCCGATGGAGTTGTCATCAGAAAGAGTAATCTTAAATTCTCTTTTCTTTCCCACCTTGATTTCCTTGGTATCCATACCCACGTAGGTAATAACCAAGGTAGAACTCTCGGAAGGAACGGAAATGGTGAAGTTACCATCCATATCGGTGACAGCACCTAAGGAAGGATTGCCCTTCACCTTCACTGTGGCTCCGATGAGACTCTCACCCGAACCATCCACGATGTTACCCTTTACTGTGATTTTCTGCTGCGCCGCTGCACCTAGGCAGAAGCAAGAGAGCATCAGAGCTGAGGCAACTGTTCGTTTCATTGTTAACACTTGTTCAACCATGTTCTTTCATTTTTGATTTATGTTTGATTTTTAGGAATTCAACATTCTTTATAATTTATTCACGGCTGCAAAGGTACAAATTTGAATTGAAATGAACTTTGCGTGATGTTACAAATACTTTACTCAGTGTAACAAATCTTCTGAGAACGCACATTTCCGTCGGTCAACACCTCTTTTTTGATATAAATGCCTCGAGTTGGTTTGTCCACCTTCTGTCCTTGCATATTATAATAATAGGTGTATTTTACGTTGGCTTGGCTTTCGATTTGTTTCAAGCCCGTGCCCGTTTGTTTCATATACCATTCCTTGTACCATTTGAAGCAAGCTTCGCCGCAAGCCTCGGTAACTCCCTTGAACGCAGGCTCCACAACCTTGGTCTTGAGATAAGTGTCGATGTCGAAGTAGAGTCCTGAGCCTTGAAGCGTCATGCTGGTATTGCCCAGTTTGTCGTGGATATACTTCCATCCTTCGCCAAAACCTGATGTGGTAGCGGTGCCCCAAGTGCCATAGTTGCTCTCCACCCAGTTGCCCTGCTCGTCCTTGTGGCCTGAGCCTGGCTTGTATGGGCTCCAGTCTATCTCGGTCACGATGATAGGATTGGTCTTTGCCACTGGCACAGCATCCAGGAATGCATTGTAGAATTTCTCCTTGTTGGTATTGTCATTGTTGCCAGAGCCTGAGCTATACCAGCCTGGATAGCAGTGAACGGCATAACCCAGATTGTTTTGCGAGTCTACTATCGGATGCTTTACATAGTCACGATAGTTTTGCTGCCAAGTGGTGCCCGGCACCCAGATGATGCCATTGAATCCATCGCGGCGAATCTTGGTCACGATAGGCTGGAAGAATTCCTTCATGGCTCCATTGTCTGAACGGCCATTCCACGTGATGGAGATTGGCTCGTTGGCTAGCTCGATGGAAATCTGTCCGGAATGTTCCTGGATATATGGATCGGAAGCAAACTCATGCCATATATTGAGAAGATAATACAGATAGCACTTCTTCTTGGTGGCGGCATTGTTATATTCCTCTACTGTGAGCTTTGGAGGGCAAACCCCAGGAGGGCGAACCACTACATAAAGTCCATGAGCCAAAGCCTGCTTGATGAGCGGAATATAGAGTGACTGGAGATACTTCTTATAATAAGGTAAGTAAAACTTGGTGATATTTGCCTCGCCAGTAGTCTCGGCACCTTTTTCATAATAGCTCATATAGCCAGAGTTCAGACTCTCGGTACCATTGGTCCAGCATGGGTCCATGTGCAGACGGAACACATCACAGTAAGCACCCTGGGAATGATCGGTGATGGCGGTGAAGATCTTCTCGAAATAATTGAGACAAGGCTTCACGTCGGCATCCGTATAGTCTGCCTTCCACGCCTGCCATCTCCAATTGTTGAAGAATCTGTTAGGCGTGTCCATCACACCATGCAAGACAACGGTCTTGCCGTTGGCATCCACGAGATTCTTGCCCTCCACATGCAGGGCAGGCAGGTCGTCAGCTGCAAAGCCAGCGAGCGACATCATCGCCATCGCAAGGCTCAGTAATAGTTTCTTCTTTTTCATTGTTTATTCTATGTTAAGTTTTATCATTGTTCATACTTTCTAAGAGAAAAGAGAGAATGGCGCGTTTCACAACGCACCATTCTTGAAAACCAATTAATCATGATTCTTTATGTAAAAACCATAATGCTTTCAATTTCTTTTCCTTTGCGTCCATCCCTTTCGAATACAATCCCTAGACCTAAAGAAACAACTAACTCCCCACCTAGAAAACCTTAATAAACCTAAATTAACTAAAAACCTATGTTTGCTAAACCTTTTTTCTAGCGAAACACAAAATAAACCTACTTAAACCTTAAGCTTATAATTAACAACTATTCTAACCGAAATTCAACATCTTAAAAATGTCATCATTAACTATCAATTTTCTGGGTGCAAAGTTACAGGTTTTATTTTATATATACTTTGTGTAGAGTAACAGATACTTTGTATCACGTTACCTGATGTAACAAAAACTTTGTGTCATGTAACATTTCTATCAGAAAGGTTAGAAATTTAACATTTAAGTTCGATTTTTCTCCAAAAAGCTTGAATATTCCAAGAAAAAATTGTATTTTTGCAAACAGAATAAACGATGCGAATCTTCGCACATGATCTTAATACAAAAGAATGATAAGACTAAAAACAATGAAAATAGCAAGGTTTGCTAAGAGCCAATTAATCGTGAAGAGCTACATCATAACATGTCTCCTCACTCTCCTCTCTGCCCTCACAGCCTGGGGACAGAGCGGCAAACTATTCAATACGGACAACAAGCTATCGAGCAATCTCGTGACGCAGGTGTACCAAGATACCAACGGATTTATCTGGATTACCACCCGCAACGGCATCAATGTATACGATGGCTACAATTTCACTGTGTTCAAGAAGAATGCGGATGACAAGACGGGACTGAACACCAACTACATCAACTGCATCAACCAAGACCGAGGGGGCCACCTCTTGCTGGGCACCAACAAGGGACTGCTCTGCTTCGACGGGCAGCACTTCACCAACGTCATCCTGCCCAAGGCTGACGGCAAACCTGCCGTTACCTACGTGACACATATATTTAAAAGGAAAAATGGCGAAGTCATCGTGGGAACATCTGGCTTCGGACTCTTCGTGATGAAAGACGAGGAGCACACCTGCCGTGCCCTGACGCAATATGGCGGAAAACTGCAATACATCCTCAAGACCACGGAAGATGCCAAGGGCAACCTCTGGGTGATCACCGAGAACAGACTGCTCTACAAGATAGACAAGAACGGCAAACTGACAGGCAACATCCCTGGCACACAGGGACTGAGAGTGGAAGACCTGCAGATGGACCAGCGCACGGGCAGGCTCTATCTAGCCACCCAGAGCCAGGGCATCTACGAGATGGCGCTGGGCAGCACCGTGTTCACCCGCATCCCAGGCATAGACCTGAGCCAGGTGGACAATCTCTTCATCGCCAAGGACGGCAAACTATTCATCGGCAGCGATGGCGATGGCGTGGCGGTATACAATCCGCTGACCCACCAGCTAGCCATCAACCCATTCTTCAGCGCACAGATCAATCTGCATAAGAGCAAGGTACAGAACGTGATAGAAGATGCGCAGGGCAACATCTGGTTTAGCATGTTGCAGAAGGGCGTATTCATGCAGCCACAGAGTAGCTACGACTTCGGCTACATGGGATTCCGCCTGGGCAATCGCAACATCATAGGCGACAACTGCGTGAACAGCCTCTTCCTGGACCAGGAGCACAACCTCTGGGTGGGCACTGACAAGAACGGACTCTACAAGCTCAGCGCCGACGGACAGCAGATGCGTGGTCACTACATGGAGGGCAGCACCATCCTTGCCATCTGTCAAGACCTGAAGGGCAGACTGTGGGTGGGCACATATACCGAAGGAATGGGCTTTATCGACGCCTCGGGCGCTTACCACCGTGTGGACATCCCTGCCATGGGAACGGCTGGCGTATTCGACATAAAATGCGACAGGCAGGGCAATCTCTGGCTAGCCACCATGGGCGCCGGACTCATCTGCATCCCGCCTCAGGGAGCGCCTATTATATATAAGGTGAAAGACAGTGCCGACCAGAACATTCATATCAATAGCATTCCGAACGATTACATCGCCAAGCTGGCTTTTAATAAGGACCAGAGCCGCATCTACATAGCCACATCCATCGGACTGGCATGCCTGGACCTGAAGAAGCAGAGCTGGCTATCAGCCTTTGGCGGCACCAACTTGATCAATAAGGACCACTTCTCACACTGCGTATTCGTGGACAGCAAGAACCGCATCTGGTATGGCACAGAGGAGGGACTGTACTGCTACAAGCCGCAGGACATGGCTCACCCTAAGCACTACACCACCGCCGATGGACTGAGCGACAACAGTATAGCCTGCATCACCGAAGACTGCAAGGGCAAAATATGGCTGGGCACGGGAAGCGGACTGAACAAGCTGAACCTGGAGAAGGGAGAAGTGAGCAAATTTTATGTGGAGAATGGCATCCAGAGCAATGAGTTCTCCGATGGAGCTATCTACACTACTGCCAACAAGCGCTATATATTTATCGGTGGAACCGGTGGATTCAACCTCTTTGACGCCACCCATGTGAAGCAGCACCCATGGACCGCCGAGGTAAGATTAACAGGACTCCTTCTGGGCGATGAGCACGTAAAGCCGGGCATGGAATCGGGATTCTACGACATCACCGAGAAATGCGTATACGAAAGCAAGGATTTTGACTTGGCTCACGATGACAACAGTTTCACCCTGCAGCTGAGCACGCTGACCTATAGCAACGTGGAGCAAATCGTATACTTCTACAGCATCAATGGCGAGGAATGGCGCAGCGTGCAGCCGGGCCTCAACGAGATATCCTTCTCACATCTGCCAGCGGGCACTTACCACTTCCGCATCAAGGCGGCATGCAATCAGTATGAGACACCCGTCAAGGAGTTTACCATCACCATCCACCCAGCCTGGTATGCCAGCATCTGGGCTCGATTGGTTTATCTGCTAGCCTTCATCGGTCTCTGCGTGCTCTATATGCAGCACCGCAAGCGCAAGGAGGAAGACCGCCTCTTGCTACAGAAGCACATCCACGCCGAGGAGATGGGCGAGGCTAAGATCAAGTTCTTCATGAACATCAGCCACGAGATTCGCACGCCATTGACGCTCATCCTCACACCTCTGCTCTCCCTCATCAAGGAGGACAAGGACCCTCACCGACAGAGCATCTACGACATCATGCACAAGAACTCGGAGCGCATCCTGCACCTCATCAACCAGATGATGGACCTCCGCAAGATAGACAAGGGACAGATGGTGATGCGCATGAGCCAGACCGACATGGTGGGATTTATGAAGGATGAGTACGAACTGTTCCATCAGCAGGCTTTGACCAAGAACATCGACTTCCAGTTTGTACACGACACAGACCAGCTGGACGTATGGATAGACCGCAACAACTTTGACAAGGTGCTGATGAATGTGCTCTCCAACGCCTTCAAGTTTACCCCGGCTGGCGGCAAGGTGAAGATGAGCCTGCGCCACACCGAGCACCATGCCTATATCAGCATCAAGGACAGCGGCATCGGCATACCAAAGGATAAGTTGGAGACCATCTTCCAGCGATTCTACCAGAGCCCTACCAGCTCCACCGACCGCAACATAGGCACAGGCATCGGTCTGGACCTGACCCGCTCGCTCGTGGAGTTGCACTATGGCACCATCTCTGCCCGCAACAACCAGGGCGGCGACGACCCTGACTTCCAGCAGGGCAGTGAGTTCCTGATCTCCCTGCCTATGGGCTGCGAGCACCTGAAGCCAGAGGAGATGATAACCCTGCAAGAGGGAAAAGCGCAAGAAGAGAAGACCGAGATGAACGACCTGCAGGAGGAAAAGGAAGAAGAGGAAGAGATGGAGATGACCCGCCAGCCTGCCAGCCCAGAAGGCAGCAAGCTGAAAAGCACCATCGCCATCGTGGAAGACGACGAGGAGATACAGACCTATCTCGCCGCCCAGCTATCAGCCGACTTCAACATCCTAGCCTACCCTAACGGCAAGGTGGCGCTACAGGAAATCAGAAAGCAGCAGCCAGACCTCGTGATCAGCGACATCATGATGCCGGAGATGGACGGAACCACCCTCTGCACCAAGCTGAAGAGCCAGGTTACGACCAATCATATACCAGTAATCCTGCTCACGGCGATGAGCCGAGAGGAAGACCAGCTGGCAGGACTGCAAACGGGTGCCGACGCCTATATCGTGAAGCCATTCAATATGGACATCCTGCGCCGCACCATCCTCAATCTGCTCTCCGTGCGCCGCACACTGCGCAATAAGTTTGAGGGCAAGGAGGAATTGCAGGGCGGCGGCAAGCCTGTAGAACTACAGACACCTGACGAGATGCTACTCGCCAAGGTAACCGACGTGGTGCAGCAGAATCTGAACGACAGCGAGCTGAGCGTAGACATGATAGCCCAAAAAGTGGGCATCAGCCGAGTACACCTGCACCGCAAGATGAAGGAGCTGACCAATCAGACTCCACACATCTACATCCGCAACGTGCGCCTGAAGGCAGCCGCCCAGATGCTAGCCGACTCCAAGCAGAGCGTCATCGACGTGATGTTTGCCTGCGGATTCAGCAATGCTGCCAGCTTCAGCACCATGTTTAAGAACATGTATGGCGTGGCTCCACGTGACTATATGAACGAAAAGCGTAAAAAATAAAGTATTTGTTACAAATAGACACGCTCATGAAACACCACGCAAAGTATTGGTAACATCAGATGGAGGTGAGATTGGAAAAGAAATGCTAACTTTGCACCAAAAATCAAACAATAAAATTATAAACAATGAAAAAGTTAGCAATCTTTTCTCTCTCACTAGCTCTCGCTGCGGGAGCTCAGGCGCAGACTGCCGAGTTCGACTACTTCAAGTATGCGGGCAATGACGCTCGCTTCAATGTAGCCATCGACAAGAGCCATCAGTACTACAACCCAGTGTTGGCGGGTTTCTACCCTGACCCTTCACTCTGTCGCGTGGGCGATACCTATTATCTCGTGAACTCATCATTCACCTTCTTCCCTGGCGTGCCTCTGAGCACCAGCAAGGACTTGGTGAACTGGCAGCCTGCTGGCCATGTGCTGGACCGCACATCCCAAGTGCCTCTCAAGAGACAGCATGTGTCGGGCGGTATCTTTGCACCAGCCATCAGCTACAACAAGAAGAACAAGACCTTCTATATGATCACCACCAACGTGGGCGCAGGCAACTTCTTCGTGAAGACCAAGGACCCAAGCAAGGGCTGGAGCGAACCTATCTATCTGCCTAAGATTGATGGCATCGACCCTAGCTTCTTCTTCGATAACAATGGCAAGGGATATATCGTACACAATGGTCCAGTGGTTGGCGGCGCCGACTATGAGGGACAGCGTGCCATCCGCCTCTTCGAGTTTGACGTGAAGGGCGACAGCATCAAGGGCGACTTCAAGCAGATACTCCGTGGTGGTACTCACGTAGAGGCTAAGCCTATCTGGATAGAGGGTCCACACCTCTTCAAGAAGGGCAACTATTACTATCTGATGTGTGCCGAGGGCGGTACTGGCGGTTGGCATAGCGAGGTGATCCTGCGTGCCAAGAACCCAATGGGACCTTGGGAGGAAAATCCTAACAACCCTATCCTGACTCAGCGCACAGGCTTGGACCCTAACCGCAAGGACCCTGTGTCTAGTGCCGGCCATGCCGACATCGTGGAAGATGGCAAGGGCAACTGGTGGGCTGTTTTCCTGGCTTGCCGTCCTTACGAGGAGGATATGTACAACACGGGTCGTGATACTTATCTGCTGCCAGTGACATGGAAGAATGGTTGGCCTGAGATTCTCGCCAAGAACACTCCTATCGCTACTGTGGGCGAGAAGGCTGGACTGAAGCCAAACGGTCAGAACCTCTATTCTGGCAACTTCGAGTATACAGACAATTTCGAGAAAGTGGATGTCAACCGCTGGATGTTCCTCCGCGACCCTGTGGATTGCTACAAGGCTGAGAATGGTAAGTTGACACTGAATCTCTTGCCTGGCAACATCTACAAGCGTGAGCCAATGTCTGCCATCTGGGCTCGTCAGCAGCACGGCACTTTCACCGCAGAGACTGCGCTCAACTTCACTCCTCGCAACGACAAGGACATCGCAGGCTTGGCACTTCTCCAGAAGGAAGACCACAACTTCGTGCTTGGCAAGACGATGAAGAATGGCAAGTTGGTGCTTACCCTGACTCGTGCCGAGAAGAACAATGTGACCATCGCCTCTACTCCTATCAAGGACGGAGAGCTCCGACTCAAGATAGAAGGTCATGATCGCTACTATGACTTCTACTATGCTGAGCAGGGCAGCGACTGGCAGCTCCTAGCCAAGGGTGTGGACGCCAGCAACCTGAGCACTCAGAAGAGTGGCGGATTCCTTGGTGCCGTCATCGGACTCTATGCATCTTCTAACAAGGAATAAGATATCATTATATACTAAAAAAGCTCCTCAGCATTTTCTGAGGAGCTTTTTTTATATTGAAATCCTTAATGACACTCATGACACATGACACTCATGACACACCTTGACCTTCTCTTTATTTATTCTTCACGATATCCAGCGTCATTTTCCCGACATAGATGGCGCTCTTGCCGTTCTGGTCATCGCCTACTGGCTGTCCATCAAGATTGTTGAGATACTGCAACTGCTTGAAGTAAGTATGGCTGTGGCCGCCCAATACGAGGTCGATGTAGCGAGTGGCAGGGATGAGCTCGGTATCGTCGATGCCATCGATGTCCCAGCCCAGGTGAGAGAGGCAGATGATGACATCGCATTTCTCCTTCTTCTTCAATATCTCCGCTGTCTCGTTCGCCTTCTGGATAGGGTCTTCATACTTGATGCAGCCATAGTTGGCAGTGCTCACGAGTCCCTTGAGCTCAGGGCAGATGCCGAATACGCCTATCTTCAAGCCCTGACGATGCAGGATGACGTAAGGCTTCACGATGTCGGCGAGCTCAGTGCCCGTGAAGTCATAGTTGGCGCAAACTATCGGAAACTTCGCCATCTTGAAGAGGCGCACCATATTGTCGATGCCAAAGTCAAACTCATGGTTGCCGATGGTGGCAGCGTCATACTTCATCTCGTTCATGAGTCCTACCTCCACATCGCCCTTGAAGAGCGTGTAGTAAGGAGAGCCCTGCGAGAAGTCGCCGCTGTCAAAGAGCAGCAAGTCAGGGTTCTGCTTTCTCTCCTCCTTGATCATGGCCACACGGCGCAAGTATCCGCCCCTGTTTGCCATCGCTGTATCAGCGAGGTTAGGGTTCATCGGCATCACACAAGAGTGCGTATCGTTGGTATGGAGCACCACGAGCTGCTTGTTCTTTGCCATCACTGGGATGGCAGCCATACACATTATTATATATAAGATATATTTCTTCATACTCAAAACTTATTCTACTGTTACACGATTCTCGATTTGACTCTCCACGACTTCGCCCGCTGCCATCTTCTCACGGAAATAGTCCATGACGATGAAGCGCACGTTGTTCTCCTTCTCCTTAGGAGATACCACATTGGTACCGCTCTTGAAGGCCACGAGCTGGTCATTGCCCTCAGCCAGATAATCGAGAGTGGCTATACGATACTCCTTCTTGGGGTCGATAGGCTCACCATTCAGCGTGACGCTCACCAGTTTGCCATCCTTGGAGATGACCAGGCGCACGGCATGGCTCAGTCCCTCGCCGCCACGATGGGCTATCTGCTGGAAGAGCTCAGTTACCTTCTCGCCAGTGAGGGTGAGGAAGCAAATCTTGTTCTCGAAAGGAGCCACCTCGTTCACATCGCCCACGGTAATCTTGCCCTTGGCAAAGTTGGCACGGATGCCGCCCATGTTATAGACCGAGAAGACGGGCTGCTCACCAAATTTCTTGCCGCCCCACACCAGAATGTCGCAAAGCAGATTGCTCAGCTCGCTCTCCGGGCGATGGCGGGTCATATCGTGAGCCACCGAGCCCACCACAGGGCCCATGATGCTATCCACCTTATGCTTATAAGGAGCGATAAACTGGGCAGCCTCAGCATCAGGCTCCGCATCCCATTTCTTGTCGATGAGGATGCGAGTGCGCTCCACCTTAGCCACCTTATACTTCTGTGCCTGACAAGGGTTTACGCCCCAGATGGCACATGCCGTCAGCAAGAAGCCGACTAAAAGTTTTCTGTTCATAATCACTATTTTTATTGTTTTCTGACTGCAAAGTTACGCCAAAAATGAAATAAAACAAAAAAATCGGTGTTAAAAAGGCAATAAAATGCTTGAAAATTTGTGAGATACAAGAAAAAGTAGTAACTTTGCACCCGCTTTTCGGCGTAACCGCTGTTGTCAGGGCAGAAGTGTTGCCCGTCCATGTTGCGTTGGAACGACAAACAATTTTTAATTTTATACAAAAAATGGATTTGATTAAAGTTGCTGAAGAAGCATTTGCAACCGGCAAGAAGTTCCCTGAGTTCAAGGCAGGTGATACTATCACAGTCGCTTACAAAATCGTCGAGGGTACTAAGGAGCGTATCCAGCTCTACCGTGGTGTAGTCATCAAGATTTCTGGTCACGGTGACAAGAAGCGTTTCACAGTTCGTAAGATGTCTGGTACAGTAGGTGTAGAGCGTATCTTCCCTATCGAGTCACCAGCTATCGATTCTATCGAGGTGAACAAGCGTGGTAAGGTTCGTCGCGCTAAGTTGTATTACTTGCGTGCTCTTACTGGTAAGAAGGCTCGTATCGCTGAGAAGAAGACTGT
>ERZ1034687.288-NODE-288-length-32856-cov-8.211000_pt1 | contig 32856 bp, 23 predicted proteins | sample MGYA00520704_ERZ1034687 | MGnify/ENA primary metagenome ERZ1034687 (study PRJEB33766, sample SAMN09781762) | gut metagenome | biome: gut microbiome | host: Homo sapiens | place: Madagascar | study: EMG produced TPA metagenomics assembly of the PRJNA485056 data set... | reverse complement strand
CGGCAACGACATCCTCAAGCAGGTGATCGACCTCGCCCTTCTTTCCAACGGTCTGCTCAAAGGCAAGGCACTCTCCGACTTCATCGCCCGCAGCGAGAAAGTCATCGCCGACGCCTGCCGCAAATAATGGTGAATGAATATTCCAGATTCCGCGGTTGAGGTCATGTCGCAGCTTTAAGGACATTGGCATAATGTCGTGGGGGAGACTGTCTTAAAAGTATAATTACCATCTCCGAGGATTGAGAATTCGTTGTCGCCCCTGTATAGTGGTACAGACTTTTCAGCTCTCGCCGGGACTTTTAAGGCAGTCTGGAGGGTAATGACAAGAGAAAACCCATTCCCGAATTTTTGTAACGTGAAAAATTCGGGAATGGGTTTTCTCTTGTTTTGTTATGTCCCTCCTGCTGGACACAGACTATGCCGGAGCGCATGGTCGCTGAACTTGCCGAAGTGGCCTGTGGGGTGCCATCCGGTTCTCTTGTGGTGGTGCGGCCATCCGGTTCTTGTGGGTGGCTACCATGCGGTTCTCTTGGGTGGTGGTGGGGTGCCATCCGGTTCTTGTGGGTGGCTGCCATGCGGTTCTCTTGGGTGGTGGGGTGCCATACGGTTCTTCTGGGTGGCAGCGCCATAAAAATAAAAAAACGGATACGGTTCTCGTGGTGTCTAATGCGTTGATTCAGAATAAATTAATAACCTCTCCTCCCACGTGTTACAGTTAGGAGGATACATGCGTTATTTGCTGATGGTCAAAGATTTGACCTCCACGGCAATCGGGATCCGCCGCGACCCCTGTTGCCTGTATCGTGCATATAACACATACGATGAATAAGGTGACTGTCTTTCAAAATTTATCCTCAATTTCTGTTTTGCTTTAACGATTTATTTCCTAAATTTGGATTTATGGGAAATAACTCGGCCAATAACTGTTTGCGCTCAAATGATACCATTCGCGGCATACGGACAGGTGTCGGCGCGACCAATCATGAAGAGAAAAATTATGAGTGATAGAATATTCCTTTTAGGCGGCCATGACCTTGAGATGCAGGCTATTCGGGAACTGCTTGATGAGTTGAGGATCCGCTATGCCGATAAAAAACTTGGTTGGGGTAACGCTCTTCTGAGCGAATACCGTGACATTCTTGATGAATATGCGGGCAAGCCAGATTGCACCATCTACGGAATCGAGTTGAAAGCGGACGTGCCGCCACCCTCCAATTATGTCAGGATTGACCATCACAATGACTTCATCGACAGACCTTCGTCCATTGAGCAGGTCCTGTCTGTTTTGAATATCACCCCGGACCGTCACCAACAATTGGTAGGTGCCAACGACGCAAGGTATATCCCCGGAATGCTGGCACTCGGCGCGACACGTCAGGAGGTGGATGAGATCCGCAAGGCCGACCGCAAGGCCCAAGGAGTCACGGATGAGGATGAACGTGCGGCTGAATATGCCATCGGCCACAATCTGCGTGGAGACTCTTCCGGCATATTCATAGTGAAGACATCCTCTTCGAAGTTCTCCCCGATCTGCGACCGTCTCTACCCCTACCACCGCCTTGTGATATATTCAGACACGGAACTGATGTTCTACGGCGCGGATGTCGCCAGACTCCGCTCTCTTTTCGCAGAAGACATCCTCTTTCAAAAGGTCTTCTACGGTGGCGGCGATTCCGGCTACCTCGGCACCGTCTCCGGCTCCTACACCGCCCCCGAGCTCGAATCGATGGTCGCTCGGATTGAGGCATTGTTCGCCAATAATTAAGAGGATAACTTTAAAACCAGAATGTTATGCAAGTTTATGCTAAAAATAAATCTGTTTTTGATAAAATTATCAGCAGTCATATTTTTCTGTTCCCGTTTAAATGGGAATTGAAAGACAACAAGAAAGATTCTCTTTTTTCTGATAAGATAGATTTGGACAGAATCTTGATTAATCAGAATTCTAATTGGAGAAGGATGACTGGTCCATCTTCTGCTGAAGGAGCGGAATCATTATACAATGAGAAAAATTATTTCTATCCGTTTGTCCATAAGATTCTTTATGATGATGGAAGCAATGAAGTATCTAATCTTATTCGTCACTATGAGCGGGTTGAGCCGTCTGAATCAAATGACGTGAGGTTCGTAATCAAGGTGAAAGACAGGGAGAATCCGTATCTATTGGAAGTGAAATATATAAACTTGAATCTCTATGCGACAGGAATAGGTGTAATCTCTTTTTACCTTCATAACACAAGACAAGATCAGAGTGATTCGGCAGACATTCTGAATATTAACCAATACGGACGGCGTGTGATGCCGTCATTCCTTGCCGATGTTGAGAGTCGTATAGGAATAAGCGAGTACATTCAAATTGAAGGCTTGAATACTCAATGTGATTGTCGCGAGGATTTCAAGAATTATACCGCGGCTGATTTCTGGACACCTGCGGCATTTGTATCCTCTCTTGTGTCAGACTTGTCAAATACTATCTCTCTCAAACCGGTAATTGATGAAAGAATGTTTGTTATGTCTTGGTATAAGAATGATGAATTATGTGAATCCTATACAACAGATCCAATGGCCTATTGTGATCTGAACTCACCTTTTTCTTCATTTTGGTATAAGTACTTGTTTGTTGACAATGAGAAAATGGATCTCTGCCAGAATGATGAAATGAAAACTTCTTTATTGAAAAATCACACATATTTGAGATGGCAGAAAAAGAACTCTTTGTATGGGGTGAGCAGGTGTTCTTTTGTCTATCTGTCATGTAGAGAAGCGGAACCTTTCTTGCTTGATTATTTCGAGACAATTTATGAGAGAATGGTAGAACTGGTACTTGTTCAACGTGCATCTATGCTTAGGTTTTCGCAAGAGGTGACGGAGTTGAATGATATCTCCCATTCATTGGGACTGGTAAAAATGTCAGAGCACATTAGTTCTCTTTACAAAGAATATATCAGATTCTTGAATCAGGTGTATTTTCGGGAGGTGTCGGCGCAAGAGCAGGGAATAGAACTATATAGTATTCTTCATTCCAGTCTTAAACTTGAGGTTAACATCAAGGATCTTGACGGGGAAATCGAGGAATTATTTCAGTATGTGTCTCTTAGAGAAGATCGTGAACGCAATGAGAAGGTCTCGGCTCTGAACTTCATTACAACTATTTTCATTCCTGTCACTGTGATTACTACACTTTTTGAGATTCTCCCGTGTCGTGAATTACTAAAGGAGCAGTGCTGGAGTTTCTGGATTCAAGTTCTTTTGATAATTATCGGAATGCTACTTATGAATATGTTTGTTAACAAGAACAAATCAAAACGAAAGCTGTAAGTGAAATGATTAATTCAGAAATATATCCATTATTGAATGCTCTATCAAGATTGGAGGTCATCCGGATCTCTGTGGATTTTAAACCTCGCCGTGATTTGGGCCAGAAGGCTTGGGTTGGTGCTGCGGTAAGGAACCGTTTTCTTTATGCAGCAGAACAAATCAAGATGCCAGAAGGTGATTCTTTACGTGAAAGGTTGGATAGATTGTGGCTTAAGGAAGAACATTTTCTTTATAAGCAACTTTGCGGAGGATTTCCCAAAGGCTACCTTCTTGATGTGTCAGAGCTGCCTTTCAATGGAAATGAGTTCTGTATGACGACTTCGGAAAGGTATCGGATTAGCATTCTGCTTATGGGACGTTTGGTGGAATTACAACCTTATGTGATTTCTGCCGTCAATGTGATGCTTGAAAGCGGACTTGGTCAACCTTGTGTTCCTTTGGATTTGATGTGCTTAAGTGTTAGTCAACCGTTCTGTTTATCTGATTTTGATGAGCTAACGTTTGATTGTGATACTGAAGTGCGATTATGCCTAAAAACACCGGTCGCCTTGACAAGACCGACTGATGACTATAGCTCAGGTTATCAATCAAGGCTTAACGGATTTCCTTCGTTTTATCAGTGGATGAGTGCCGTAACGTATAGATTATCGACATTAGCCGTTCTTTATGCAGAGAATGGACTTCAGGATATTAGAACCAAAGGTGAATGGGAGACTTGTATGGAGTCATTCATCGCTCAGTCTGTGAGATCTTGGTTAACTAATGCGGACATTGAATATGTGTCGTTGAGAAGTACCCCGAAACGTGGTGTGAATAATGTTTATGTCATGTCAGGGTATGTCGGGACTATTACATATTCCCGTGTATTGCCAGAATATATTCCATTGCTAAGAATGATGTCGGAACTGTCAATAGGAAACGATGTGAATTTTGGACTTGGAAAATACCGATGTCTATTTCTGGAGGTCAACCGCTATTGAATGATGTGAAAAGCAATGAAGACTCTTTCTGGCGAAACCACCCTTTATCCTAGACTCTGTTCGCAGTCTCTTCTGTTTGACGCATGGAGAATCGTCAAGCAGAAAGGCTCTGTCGGTGGTGTGGATGGAGTGTCGTTGCTGCAGTTCGAAGAGCGGCTTGGCACCAATTTGACGGAGTTGCTTGAAGAGTTACGTCAGCGGAGATGGCGTCCTGAACCGTATTTGCGGGTGAATATTCCTAAAAAAACGAATGAGGTTAGGCGTTTGGGATTACTGAGCGTGCGTGACAAGATTGTCCAGCAGGCAGTGAAAATTTTGGTGGAACCGAGGTTCGAGAAGGTGTTTGTGCCGAATAGTTATGGCTATCGTCCTGGCAAGGGACACACAAAAGCTGTGAAGGCGGCAAGGTTTTGTTGCCAGAGCAAGAAGACACCGTACCTGTTGCGCCTTGACATTGACAACTATTTTGACAGCATTGACCATCCGTTGCTGTTTAAACGTCTGGCACATCTGATCGCTGATGAGGATATGCTGTCGTTGATTCAATTGTGTGTGAAAATGGGAGTTGTCAACAAATCCTCACATTGGCAAGATGTGACTGTTGGAGTCCCTCAGGGTGCTGTGCTTTCACCATTGCTGGCAAATTTTTATCTCACACCGTTTGACCAATATGTGCTGTCCAGAACGGGTCAATATGTTCGTTACGCCGATGATTTCATAATCTGTTGCGAATCTCAGGAACAGGCGGAATCTTGGTTGGCTGAAGGCTCGGCTTTCCTGACGGAACGTCTGAAATTGACGTTGAATCCTCCGTCTATCTCATTGATTAAAGAGGGCTTCGGGTTTCTTGGTGTGATGATTGACAATCGTCATGTCTATTTGTCTGAAAAGAAAAAAGAAGAATTGGGACAGCGTATCCGGCAACTTGAATGGAACGGACAGGACTTTGACAAGAAAGGCAAAGAAAATATTTCGGCGATATTAAGGTACTATGTGCCTTTGGTCACCAAAGATGATCTGGCTTATTTGGACAAAATCTTGATAGGACATCTTTGTGATGTTGTGTCGGAGCGATATTCCCTTATTCCAAACAAGAAAGTGTTGCATGATGCCTTGAATGAGATCAGCTTTATTTTTCCGGATAATGTTCTTAGAGCAGAATCTTTGAGGGAGGAGTTGCTTCAACATTATTCCTGCTTGAAGGCTGGTAGTAAGACGAAGTCTGATGGGAACAAGGAAGTAAAGAAGGCTATTCAGCAGAAGAAACTTGAATATAGGAAGAAAGAAGGCGAGACAACGGACCTTGTGATAACAACGCCTGGGACATATTTAGGAGCAAGTGAATATGGATTGGTGATGAAAGTGGCCGGAAAGAAAAAGAAGGTCCCTTCTGTTTCCAATTTGGAGCACATTTGCGTCATGTGCGATGGCGTGACTATCTCCAGTAACCTTGTCAAATATTGCATGAATCACAAAATTGGGATTCACTTTTTCTCATGGTCCGGCATGCATCAAGGCAGTTTGATGACGCAAAGGCACATAAGTACTTCGTTGTGGCAGAAGCAATCTTCCATGACGCTTGCCTGTCAGAGTCGTTTGGCTGCGAAGATACTGCAAGGGAAGATGAAGAATCAGTTGAATCTGATGAAGTATTTCCATAAATATCACAAGACGACCTCAAAGAAACTTTGTGATGTTTATGAAGATGCTCTTCCGCGCATAACAGAATGTTTGGCAAAGGTCATGGACTGCGTGGATACCCCGGAATATCGCACCAAGATGATGGCGCAGGAGGCTCATTGTGCCGAGTTGTATTGGTCTTATATAAGGGAGCTAATTTCGGATGATGATGTCGGCTTTGAGAAGAGAATCCGGCAAGGTGCCACCGATTTGGTGAATTGCATGCTGAATTATGGCTATGCGATGATCTACCCACGTGTGTGGCAGGCATTGCTTTGGCGAAGGCTGAATCCAACTATAAGCGTTATTCATGTTCCGCAGCAAGGGAAGCCTACTTTTGTCTATGACATCATTGAGTTGTTCCGCGCTCAAGCCGTGGAGCGGGTTGTGATCTCACTTATTCAGAAGAAAGAGCCATTGGCGATGTCCGATGGAAAACTGGATGCTTCTACACGCAAATTGTTGGTGAAGAATATTTTTGAGCGGCTCAACCGTTATGAGAAATACCGTGGGGTTGAGACCCGTTTGACGGATATAATAAACACTCAGGTCTTGGAAATCGCTAATTATATCGATAGTGGAGCGACGTATAGGCCGTATATAGCGAAATGGTGAATATGCGTGCGAAGAAGAATTTTTGTGTAGTCGCCTATGATGTGGCAGACAACAAACGACGCGAGAAGGTGGGGAAACTTCTCGAAAGGTATGGTGTGCGTGCGAACTTCAGCGTTTTTGAGTGTATGATGACTGACAGGCAATTCGAGGAGCTTGAGGCTAAGATTGCCGGTATTATTGACCTCAAGGAGGATAGTGTGATTTATTACTCGTTGTGCATGAACTGCTACACGAAGATAGTGCGGTTGCCTGACCGGCGGCGTAATTGGGACAATGTGGCTATTTGCTGATTTTACAGGTTCCCGTCACCGTCCACGTTCTTTGACATATTGAAAAACATTTGCGAAAATTGACTTTAGGACTAATTCGTTTGCCTCTTGGGCTTTACGTTTGGCCTGATGCCTTTGGCTGTTGAACGATTATTCGAAAACCTCGGTGGTTCAGAAATCCTTGGATCATTTTAGAAGATTTTTAACCATGCGTTTTGTGATAGGTTGATTGTCAATGGTTTGGTCCTGTGGCTTGGATGTCGATTTTCGCAAAACCATGATGTTTGAATTGACCCGCAAAGGTTTGCGAAAATAAACAGGACTTCTAATGGCTTTATTATCAGCTGAGTTGACTTGAGATGTCGCTTGGAATCTCTTGTTTTATTCCATAAAAACCATTACTTTTGCGAAGAAATGAACAAATAGAGCAAGGTGCTGACCATCAGTATGAGAGCAAAGCAGCATTATTTCACATGAAATCTAATTCATTGAAACCGATGCTTGTTCATTTAGTCTACTGCGTGAGCGGTATTGAGACGCAGCAGGTTTCGCCTGTTAGCTCTCATGTTTCTGGTTCATTTAGTCTACTGCGTGAGCGGTATTGAGACTTGTTGTACGAAACAACCATGCCGGCAACATATTCTTGTTCATTTAGTCTACTGCGTGAGCGGTATTGAGACTCGCCGACTTTATACCGGCACTTTACTTTTATTTCTGGTTCATTTAGTCTACTGCGTGAGCGGTATTGAGACAGAGACGTGTCTCTATCTCGCTGCTGAGGTCAGCCTGTTCATTTAGTCTACTGCGTGAGCGGTATTGAGACTCTTTGCTCTCTCAAGCATATGGCAAGATTCAAGGTTCATTTAGTCTACTGCGTGAGCGGTATTGAGACACATGCACGCGGTTGCGGGACGAGAAGAGATTTAAGTTCATTTAGTCTACTGCGTGAGCGGTATTGAGACTCTCTTGACGTCGCGGTAGCTCTTGCTGATGAGCTTAGTTCATTTAGTCTACTGCGTGAGCGGTATTGAGACAGCCGGTTCGCTGAGGTGGCGTGAAAGGTTCCTGGTTCATTTAGTTTACTGCGTGAGCGGTATTGAGACTTTGGCGTGCTTTTTCGGCATCCCTTTTTTCCTTAGTTCATTTAGTCTACTGCGTGAGCGGTATTGAGACAAGTTTCCTTCGACAAAGTAGCCGCTAAGTATCTGGTTCATTTAGTCTACTGCGTGAGCGGTATTAAGACAACATGGAAGTGTTGGTGAAAAGTAACTCTAATTGATTTGCCATACTATTAAAATGTTTTTTTATATTTGTATAATTATTAATCACATATAAGTATGTCTAAGATTCTAATTTCATTTTTGGGTACAGGCCGTAACAAGGATAAAAGGGCGTATAACACGGCCAAGTATAAATTCGGTGATGACTCGCCTGAAGAGAGTACCTTTGTCGCGAAAGTATTAGCGGAAAAGGAAAGCATTGACAAATTCTTTTTAATAGGTACCCCACAATCGATTTGGGAAGAAGTGTATGCTTCTTTTTCCAGTTCGGAGAATAATGAAGACATCTGGTCGGAAATCGGTGATTACTGTGGCGGCGCTGATAGAAACACTCCTATGTCTATTCCTCATAAAGAGGATGTTGAAGCCGCTTTAGGAGATGGCTCAAAAGTAGTACTTGTCCATTACGGGCTTAACGAAATAGAAATCAAGGAAAACTTGGAGATTGTTCTCGGCCTTGTTAATGACCTTAATCAAGGTGATGAGATAATTATTGACATCACACACTCTTTCAGGTCTTTACCATTGATAATAATGAACCTGTTGTTCTATCTCAGAACAGTGAACAATCCCAAAGTCAGGATTTCTCACATTTATTATGGAATGCTTGAGGTTAGCAGAGAGTTAGGGTATGCACCAATCATTGACTTAAAGCAAGTGCTGGAAGTTACAGATTGGACCCTTGGCGCTTATTCCTTTCATGAGTTTGGAATATCAAAACAGATATGTGGATTAACTAAGGATAAGAGTGTGTCAAACGCATTGGAGCGATTCTCGTCTTTGCTCAGTCTGAATTATCTTGGTCCACTTCAACAAGAGGCGCAAAGACTTTCTGCTCTGAAGAATCATAAGTATGATTCTTTGTTTGAGAGTATGACGGTCAAACCAGTGGTTGATGATTTCATCAAAACTTTCGGGAATGAAAAAGAACCTCACAAATTTCAGTACAAACTTGCACGGTGGCAATACGAGAAGTTTAATTACTTGGCATCAATGACAACACTTCTTGAGGCTACCATCACTTATACTTGTGTGGCCAACAATCTTGACTGGCAGGACTATGATTCAAGAAATTACTGTAAGGAAATGTTGAGAACAAGAAATGATCAAGATGGTAGCCTTAAGTTGGATAACGATTTGTGTAACATTTTTAATTCAATTAACAGTAAGAGAAACAATCTCGTACATCAGAACACGCAGTCAAGGAATCAGCCGTGCGATGTTTATGTGAAATCGATAAAGGATAATTTAGACAAATTTTCTGATCTGATTGCAGGCATATAGTATAGAATCAATGTGAAACTGTTAAAAAAGTTCAGGAGGAAAATGATTACCTCCTGAACTTTAGTTGTATTAATCGCTCTTGACTATACTAAAGAGATAGTCTATATCTTTTTGCTCTAGGATATCTTTAAAACCACTATCCCATTTTCCTTTATTATCCCAGGATTTTTTCTGTTCTTTCTTTAATGTGTCAAGACTCAGTCTGATAAAATTGCCAAGGAAGTTAAGCTGATCTTCATTTAGTACGCCTATCCCACAGTCTCTTTTCCAGTTCTTAATCCTGCCTGCAAATGCAGGAATAGATGCTAGAACAACATCATTAAATGCAGCTTCAATGTTTTGGAAGTTGTTTCTTTTCAAAAAATATCCTGATTGCCCAACTTTAATTTGTACGTGGTTCTTGAGGTCTCTTTCTTTGTCTAATTTGTGTATTTCATGTTCCTTGTCAGTTCTAAAAACCATCTTCCAGTCGTCATATTGTATTTTTGAATTTGTGTGACCAGATAATATTTCAGTGAAATAGTTAAGATTCTCTTTGTGTTCTTTGACTTTTCTGAACTCATTACCATCACGAGATGTGTCCATTTTTAAATAATCAAACAATCTTTCCTTACCGTCAATACCTTTTGCCATCGCAATGAGTTCCCTGATGGATGCAGAATCTTCCCACCTGTCGTAGTGGGCGATCATAAGCTTCCGAAATGCATCCAAGTAGTATTTTTCTTTTTCCATACAGCTTATCTTCGATATATTGGTATTGTTTGAATTTGCAATATCTGTGATAGATTTGATCTTGATTGCTACTTTCCCGTACCCTAATGGTTTTGCTTCTCCAATTGAATGATAACATTTTGGGTGGCCATTGAAAGTTAATGCTGAAACTAATGCTCCTAGTTCGCTTTTTTTCAAATTGTGGAAGTGTATCTTGCCGGAGAACATTACGCCTTCTTTGAGAGGAGTGAATTCGGTCTTGGTAGCTTCTGATGTAGGAGGTATCTGTATAGGACGTTTTCTAACAGGATACCTTTTCCTCCCTTTTATTATAGCATTTGAGGAATTCCATGATCCACCTTTGACATATAGTGGTCCAAACGATGGCTTTGGTGAACTTAATGTTGTTGGGACTGTTTTACATTCATGTGCCGTATTAATCGCAAATGCGTTTTCGAAAATAACACGCCCCTTGAGTTGCCCGAGAATGGTATCAGCCGTGCCGAAAATACATTCTGATAGATCTTTATGTCGTTCGCTTTGCAGTTCAGAAGGAATAGCACCCTTAATATAGTTTGCGGATGGAGTACGGAACATATATGAGAGTCCGATTGCATTCACTCTGTTATTCTTTAATGTGAAGAACACGGGAATTCTATTGCCGAAATTAAGGTTATCTTTCCAAATTGTAGTAAAATCATAATTCTTGTCATGAATTGTTAGAAAATCCTCGATTACATGCTTGTCAACATCTTTGTAATCTGTGGAGTCTGGAAAAATGAATTCATAGTATTTTCCTACCCATTTAAGTTTTCCATTATTACGTGAGTCTGATTTTTGTTGCCTTCTGTTTGGTTGCCCAGTAAATATAATGGTGCCGCCCAATGTCCCACTATTGTTGATTTTTGCGATATTCCTATCATATTTGTCTGTATTGTAATTAAATCGAACATGCAATTTTGAGGAGATTATGTCCATGCAATCAGGATGCCCACTGTTGTATTTTAAGTCAAGACCGAACATCTTAAATTTATAATTTGCGGAGCGGATAAATTCTTCATTGTCTTTATCCGTTTTATTCTTGAAATGAAATTTAAAATCTTTGAGTTTTGTATGATAATTGGAATCAATACTTTCAGGAGAAATCCAATATGGCGTGCCACAATCGACTATTCGATAGATTCCTTCTTTTACTTTGTAAAGCCAACCGCAATGTACATTATGCAATTGTTTACGATACTCTTTATTGTTTAAATCTCTGATCCCGAATCTTGCATCCTGCACTTGTGTCATCTTGCCGAAGCTGAGAATCTCAAGTACATTGCGGATCTCCCCTTTGATGGATGTTCCTGGGATAAAGTATCTTCCGTCGGCTGTGTGGCTGAAGGTGTTGTCATTGGCATTTTTTGCCTGACCGTTACGGACAAAGATTGGGGTCTCAGCTGTAAGTGTGTATTCGATACTTCCACTCACTCCGTCTTCAAACGGAATGTCCTGCGAAATATGATTAGCCCATTCAGGGTAGAAAGCTTCGCTTTCAAGCGGTACAAAGTTGTAAGGTGCTTTTATTGTTGCCATAGTGCTACTCTCCTTTCTTTTTAGTGTCAACAAAACCAGTGAATATCAAACCAGATGGGTATAAGGTGGGCCAGTTCATATTCAAGTCATCTGTTATTTCCGTCCATTCTCTCTTGAATGCCAACATTTTCCCTTCTTCAAGCTTAAGGCGGCTGTTGGGAATGTACAGAATATCATCTGCGGAATGATGTATATTCTCCCGTATGTCAACAATGTGTTTTCCATCCACATATTTGATGCTTATGGACTTTCCGGATTCTTCGGAGAATAAAAGCCCTTCGATGATGAATGGGTTTGCATCATCATTTATCTCCATTTTTTCTATGTCACGGCTGCCGTCATAGACGGTTGGACTTTGTTCGTCGCTTTTCCAAATGTAGCCCTGATATTTATCTTTATCAATAATCATAGTATCTTAATCTTTACTGGTGAATTCACATTTGAATATTCCATGGCCTCGGCCATTGCCACCGCCAAGTGGCAAAAGGCCTTTGTCAATGTCCCCAAGCGCTTTTTCGAACGCCTCAATGGCATCCTTGTAGATGGTGGTCTGTGTATCAATGTCATTGTTGTCAATTGCTGGCAATTTTTCAATCAACACCTCTGTGTGGAATGTAATCTTCCCTTTCCCATCAACAACTTTTTCCGAATATAGGGCTCCATCCATAGCACCTCCTGTGAACCTGTCTATCGCGACGTGGTTCAGAATCTTATCGCCTGGGTAGTCTGCAAATATGTCATTGAATATAGCTATTCCTCTCTTTTGAACAGTTTCCCCTTCACCTTCTTTCTGACAACCGAATAGCATGCGGACCGCAGGATTGTTCGAGCCGGTATAATTCTCAAATTCTTCGACAGGAATCTGCATAGCATAGATCTTGTGTTTGAGATTGTAGTAATAGGCGACTCTATGAGCTAACGCCCCTTTTAGAGATGAAGCTGGGATTAACAGCGCATTTTCAACGAAAAATCCATTGTTGCCATCCCATTTGACATAAGATTCCTTAACCGGTACGGTATCAACATCATTATCTCCTTTGCCAGATCCGAAAGAGAAAAAATCCTGGGGGGTCAGGGTCAGGCTGTATTTTATCCAATTATGATCCTCAGAACTATTATCGAAGTCTTCCCAGCCAGAACAATAGTCTTTCTCTAAGCAAGAGCTTGTGGCTAAATAGCTGGATAATTCTTCTTTTTTCTTTAGATCAAACGACCGTTTCTTGATACTGACAGAATGCATCTTGCCGAAACCAGACCGTGTTCCTCCTCCGATTCTGAAAGTATCCTTTTGGATTTCCGTAAGCACTTGATCAAACGCATTTGACGCATCTCCTTTCTCTGATTCCTTTGCAACCATCTCGATGTCAAAGCCGAAACGACTTCCTTTGTAGATTACCTCTTCGTCAAATTTGCAATGATCTTCGGCAACGCCTTTATGTGATATGCGGACATGATTCCTTTTCGGCAAATCCTTGAACCGTTTGGTGAAGTTATTATTATCAGTGTTGCATAATTTATCAATTACCTGACCGTTATCATTGATCAGCTTTGCCTCGCTGAAGATGATCTCAGATCCCTTGTTGTTCTTGTCGTCTTTGATGCCGAAGAACTTATTCCCTAAATCCACCGGCAAAGCATGTCTGATGACGCCTGCTATTGATGTGCCAGGTATATATGGCAAACCATTGTAATCTTTTAGGATTTCAGAATCTGTGAGCATGGTTTTTCTCCCGGATCCGATCACTATTGGGGTTTCTGCTTCAAGAATGATGTGTGCCAAAAACCTCAGGTCATATATTGTAGTATTACTTCCCATATGTTCTACTGTTTGCATTTTTTAGCCATCTCTGCTGCAAGGTTTACCATAATCTCTTTCCAAGATTTATTGGCTGATATTGATTGAATGAACTCTAAAAGAATACTTTTTTTGTATTCCCACTTGTCTTTGGCCACGCCGTGGGTAACATAGTCAATCACACTTATGCTAAACTTGATGCAGTCTGCCGCATTTTCGGCCAGAGTCCTGATATAGCCCCACTGAGAAGCAAATTTATCATTGCTCCTTGTGAATGTCGAAGCATTATTTCTTACAAATTTATTCACAATGGCGTATTGATTGCTTCTCGATGATATATCATCGGCTTCTTTACATTTTTTAGCATAGGATATAAGTGATGAATTGAACGTGCACTCGACTGTTGTTATATTGGTCGCCGTATTATTTCCATCAGATAGTTTGAAAAGAGCTTCTCCAGAATCGCCTGATGTCTTGAGAAAATCAGGATTGTAGATAACTTTCCCGAATCCTTCGTTTATGTACGAACCGACATATCTGGATTCACAAGGTGAGGTTTCTCCGTTGAGATCCACAACTATCACGCTTCCTTTCTCAATTCCGCACCGATCGGTGTCTCTGTTCTGACGTTTTGAGTTCCATGGTGCATATTGAAATGTCCTGATCTGTGTTTTCTCCCAGTTGATTGAAGCCGAGTCTCCAAACCCAAGCATCTGCGCTGTAGGACGAAAAGTCGGCATTCCGTTTTTCTCGTCAAGGAATATCAGTCTTCCGTCAGCATAGACTGTGGCAAATCCGTCTTCGTAAGCTTGATTTGACGTATTTTCTGTCAGTTTGGTGGTGTCTTCTATTTTGGTAATCTCTTCAATGGTCACCAAACCGTATTGCGCGGTTCTGGACCGGCCAATATGCTTGGTTCCAGTTAACGCGCTCTTCACTTTCTCCAAATAGTCTATTGCCTCATCGGCGAACTCAACCTCGAAAACAAATCTGGCACCCTTTCTCAGTGACTCATAGGCGAACATCTGCTCGTCCTTTGAGCGTCGCAAATTTCTATCGTATGCAGATTTGATCGCTATTGATTTGCTGACTTTGATCTGTTCGCCGGTATGTTCCTCTCTGTCGAAAATGTAGAATCCATTACGGCATTGTTTTAGTTGAACATCAGGGCTCTCTCTCCATTTATATTGAATGACACAGCCTTCTTCGGGAGAACCTAATTTGTTGTAGAACAATGCTGCTGGAACCTTTAAAGAGCGTATTCCATCTTTCCATGGATGGGCGTCTCCAAAGCGAACTTTTCCACTGTGAAACACAGTCGCGGCTTCTTGGGGCTTAAGTTCGCCATATAATGCCCCGGCTGCGATTCCCAGAAACGTGTTCCCTGGAATGAAGTCCAAAGACTCCATTTCTCCCTCTGTGGCAGAGGTTTGATTCAAAATAACATCCGATAGGAGTGTGCACTCGTATATTTGTTTTATCATATGCGTCGTTATTCGATTATTGTGAATTCGCATCTGCCGAGTCCGCGGTTACGGTTCTCGCCGAGTCGTTTGATGAACTTAAAACTATCTTTAATAAGTCCTGCCACATCATCTGGGACATTTAGAACACAACCTGTCAAGATGCATGGCAAAGCGACTTCTGTCTTTCTAAGACTGTGCTCTTTTGCTATGCCATCATCACCGATTGCTGTTGAACTGATAGAGTCGAACAGATACATTTTTAATTCTTCGTTAATGATTGTTAGCTTGTCAGATTCCGGAAATTCGGCATTGGAAAAGAATGACACCCCTTGTGCGCTCCCAACATTATCGCATTTCCCGAAGATGACATCAGTATCATATTTCATTTCGCAAAGATCGTTTATGGTTTCGGCGGCTTCCCGTATCAACCCTTTTATGGTTTTCCCTGGGACAAAGGGAAGTCCGTACTCGTCTTTGACGACTAATTGATCGACATCTGCTCCTTTGGCCAAGCCTGATCCGCAGTGCCAATAAGAGAAAAACTCTAATTTGTACTTTATGTTCACCATGGCTCTTTACTATTTTGTTTGTTGGCTTTCAATTGAGTGGAGTGAGAGAACGTCATAAGCGGGAACCGCTTCAGAGCCTCCGCTCCGCTTTTTAGTCAAGCGCTCCGCTATGTCTTTTTTCGACGTTATCTCATGTAATCTACTATAAACTTGTTTGGCTTTTTCTTCTCCACCGTTTTCCAGGAGAGCCGTCAGCCATTGCCTTATGCCGGATTTAAGGGCATTACCTTCCTTGTCTTCCAACTCCTTGACAGTTTTGACTAAATCATCAATGCTCCAACGGTCAATGTTGGATTTGTCAAGATAATATGGCCCGAATCTTAAAGATAGGTCTTTCGAAATGGTGAGTTCCCGTTCTGTTATCTCCTTGTACTCTTCCACAAAACTGTCTTGCACTTTGTGGAACATTATACAAGACCTTACATCATTCCCTCTACTTTTGGCATCTTTTTTTGCGGCACTACATAGGTCTTCCGCAAGATTGTAGCCGTAATAGTATGGAAATGATGATTTTATGAATGCGATACCGGCACATGCGGTGAGGCCGTTACAAAGTCTGACGTCAATGTTCGCAAGGCGTTTTTTAGTCCACTTTTCAAAAGCATTAAGAAATGCTTCTACGTACTTGATTGCCAAGTCACCACGTATGATAATGGTCAGATCGTCCCCTCCAAGTACAATCGGTCTGAAAGGATAGAACTTGAGTCCTTGGGTATCAGTCTTATTTAAGGTGATTGCTGCTGCCTCTTGAGCCGCTGCTGTTGTCGCTTTGTCTAAGGCTAAAGAGAATTGATGAAGTTTTTCGTTATTATTTCCTATCGTCCGGATGACTTGTCCAAGGCCATTTCCATCAGCATGTACAATAGCGATCCAGTCATTCTTCTCTGTTATATTGTTGATGTTGTCTGTGGCTGTGAGGTTTGGATGGTCAAGCGTTGATGCGACTGACTTATCCCATAAAGCGTTCCTTTCCTTGGCCTGAAGCTTTTTCTTGGCTCCTTCGTCATAGAAATTGCCGTTGTCCTTGTCAACCGCAGGAAATCCAGTCGCCCTTGATCTTTGCATCCCCATAATTCCAATAGTGAGTGATGGCATTGGCCTGTTCCTTTGAGCCAATAATTTCTTTTCAAGGATATTGACGATTTCGCTGAATTGCTCTTTGTCAAATTCTACGACAGCTTGGCTAATCGTGATGCCAGGTGCAGCCTCCATCACTTTCTTTGGAAATTCCAGGAATGTTTTTTTACACAGCCCTTCGTCGTCGAAAACATATTTGATGTTTCCTGCCGCATTGACAATAGCGTTTTTATCAACTAGAAGCTCTTCATATGTCTTCTCAATCTGTTCCGCAAACATCGAAGTACAGATTTCCTCGACGAGTTCGCTGGCTCCAATTATCTCTTTCAGCTTGTTGGTCTGAAAGATGAAACTCTGTATTCCTTGTACAGAGGCTCCATATAGATACTTGCTCATTACTGGTTAGATATCATTTATGAGGTTATTATTTCATGTGTATTACAGCCTAAATATATGAACATTATTTGTTATAACCAAACAACGGTGAGCAATCTTCTCCTTTTTAATGATTATTGAAGATTAATACGATGAAACGTTTTGCAATTATTGTTGAATAAATTATTTTTGTAAAAGTTGAAATAGTATTGACGTCATAAATTGCGATCTATGGGAAGAAAAGTATTCATTTCGGTCCTTGGAACCTCTTGGTATAATGAGTGTACGTATGTATGGAAAGATGGAACTGGACGTTCCAAAACGAATTTCATTCAGTTGGCGACTCTTGAGAGCATCGGAGCGAAAGGTTGGACGGAGAATGATGCCGTTTACATTCTGGTCACTCAAAAATCAAAAGAGAAGAACTGGCATCTTGACAACGATGAACGAATGGATGACAGAACAGGAAATCTCAGGCCTTATCCCGGATTAGACACTGGAATCAAAAGGATGGGATTAAAATGTCAAGTCGTGGCTAAGGATATTGCGGATGGAAAGACTCTGGAAGAGATATGGGGCATATTCAATACTGTGTTTGAGTTGCTCGAAGAAGATGATACTCTGTATTTTGATTTCACGCACGGCTATCGGTATTTGCCGATGTTTGTCTTAGTGTTAAGCAGCTACGCTAAGTTCATGAAGAAGGGCGTTTCTATCGCTCACATGTCGTATGGCAATTTTGAATCGCTGGAGGAAGAAAAACCTATAATGGATTTAATGTCATTGGCTACTTTACAAAGTTGGACATCATCAGCCGTTTCATTTCGGGAGATGGGACGTGTTAAGAGTCTGACTGAAGCGTTGTCCGAGGTGATCAATTCTGATAAAAATGCCTTTTGCGATGAAATTCGAAGCAAGGTGAAAGAATTAATCCCTCGTCTGAATAGTTTTGAGTCTCAGTTTGAAATTTGTTCTGGACACCAAATAATAAAAGGAGAGGATGCTTATGAAATATCTGCTCTTATTGATGAACTAAGGAATATCAGATCATTGCCAGAGCCGATTCTCCAGATTCTATTGTCTATTCAAGAAGAAGTAAAACCATTTAGGAGAGATTCAGATGATAACTTGTTGCATGCATTGGAATGGTGTAAACGTTATGGACTTGTTCAGCAAGGATATACATTGTGTCAAGAGTGTATAGTGACGGTGGTTTGTAAGAAATGGATGCATCATAATCCATATCCATATAAGAGGGATGATCCTAAATATCATTATATAAAGTATAGGGAACTTATTAGTTCTGTGCTGGCATTAAGTAAATACAAATGTAAACATCCGAAAAAATGGGTGGGTGAATTGGAGAAACATAGCCCTTGGGTGATAAGTATTTTGGCCGATAACCAAATAAACGAAATAAAGGAACAATATGATTGCTTGAGAAAGAAACGAAATCAAGTTAATCATGGTGGCTTTGTTGAAAATATCGAACCTGAGAGAATTCTGAATGAGTTCGGTAAAACTGTTGATGATTGCATAAAATTGATTGAAAAAGAATTGGTTGATTGAATGGGGAGAGCAAAGGTATTTATTAATTTTTCAAATCACCCAATAAATGGTTGGTCGGAGGGACAGCGTAATGCTGCAATGAAATATGGAACATTGGAAGAGGTTCCTTTCCCAAGAATATCTCCACAAATGGACGAACGTGAGTTGAAATCACTTTCGGACAAATGTTTTTCTAAGATAAAAGAGATGATTTCAGGAAAGGAAGCCACAGTCCATATCATGGGTGAGATGACTTTGACATTTTCTTTGGTGGAAAGATTACGATCCATAGGGGTAAGATGTGTCGCGTCCACTACGGAAAGAAATACAATCGAGTACCCTGATGGACGAAAGGAATCGGTTTTCCAATTTGTCAGATTTAGGGAATATCAATGATAATCCATGTGGGTGGGAAGAACCCTGCTTGAATCTTTTCACCACAATGACAGAATAGATTATTTTTCCTATCTTTGTAACCAGAAGAACCACTCTTATGAAGAAGATAATTACTCTGCTGATCACACTTACGCTCGCTGCGGCGCCGCTGTTATCCCAAGGCGGGGGGACCGAGGCTTTGCGGGCTGATTATCCGCAGCTTATGGAGAAGTTCGGGAAGGAGCTTGAGGGACAAAGGGCAGATTACATCTTTGCGATTGATGTGTCGGGGACGATGGGGAGGTTCAAGGAGACGGTGGTTCCGGCGTTGGGGGAGTTCTTTCGCTCGCTTCAGCAAGGGGACTATGTGTCGATCATCAAGTTTGGCGGGGAGGCTGTCAATGAGGTGGGAAGCGCCGGAAGGATAAGTGCGGAGACAACCGCTAATCTGATCGACTATGCAGGACATGTCTATGACATGCCGGCGACGGCTTACGAGAAGGAAAAATACTTCAAGTGGACGGATCTTGACAACATGCTCCACTATCTTGCCGATGACATGAAGCAGATAGACCGCAGCCGGTTGAAGTTTGTGTTCATCATCACGGATTTTATTCACGACCCTTCCGCGGCCCGCAAAGGACGCGAGGACTGGGACGGTGTGACCCGAAGGTTCGCGACGGAACAGGCGGGGAACGATGTCTATGTGTTCGCTCTCCAACTTCCCGGAAGCGGACGCGACCTTGAGAGGGTCCGCGGTGTGTTCCCGAAGCACTTCGGCTTCAGCCATGTCCCGATAGCCAACGGCAACGCTTTGTCTGACTGGTTCACACAGCGGAAGAACGCCATACTTCTGGACAAGTTCCATGCTCTCGTAGCGGGCAAGATTGAGCCGGACGGGTTTTCGATCGCTCCATCAATGGATGTGGACGGGAATCTGGACATGAGTGTTTCATGGTGTCCCAATCCTGTGTATGATGTCTTGCGCGTGGATTCTGTCAGCTCGACAGCGGAAGGGTTTGAATTCAAGTCAAGGCTTCCCAAGAGCGTGAACGAGAAGGATGCGAGACTGGCGGCAGGAGAGTTCAACCATACGGGCAGCGGCATAGTCTCCCCGTCGTTCCGCAAATTCGTCGGAGATGTCATAGTTGACGCTTCGTTTGACGTTCCGTATGAGGCTGAACTGGCTAAACTGGGCTTCGAGGCTCCGACAATGCAGGCGTCCGCTCCGGTGAGCCGCACATTGTTCTGTTACCCTTTGCCTTTGTGGCTTTGCTGCCTGATAGCCGCGCTGATCATCCTGTACATAGTGATGGTGATCCGGGCTTTCTCCCGCAACAGGTCTGACTTTTACCGTATCAACGGAAATTTTGAGGTAACAAAGGAAGGCACTCCCGTTACGGAAAAGAAAAAGGCGAGCAATCTGGACAAGGTGGATTTCGGCAAAGGAGCTTCATTCATGGCCGTGCCGGATAGTGACTGGGCAATCCGGATTGACGTGAGACGGTACAATCCGTTTGTCCGTCCGATGAAACATCCGGATTATATGGCGACCTTGACCAAGGGTTCGTCTTTCAAGGTCGGAGTGAAATATGGCGTCCATCAGCATCCTGTTATCGCGAGACATGCCCCCATCACGATAGGGGAATACAGGATCCGCTGGATTAAGTAAAATATTTACAGAATAGCAATATGGCAGAGAAACACATCTTCATCGGTTTGGGTGGTTCTGGTGTCAACACCGTTTCCCAAATCAAGTACAAGGTCTATGAACGCACGAGGGGTACGGAAATGAAGAGCCGCCTTCAGGTGATGAGCGAGACTTACCGCTTCCTTTTTGTGGACACGGACAGCCGTGATGTGGCGGAGGCTAACGTAAATTACCGCAATCTGTTCGAGGGTGGAAGGATTGATTTCATCAATGATGTGGAGTTGCTGAATCTGGGGGACATAAATCCGTACATAAGCTACAATGAGGCCAAGAACGCTCCGGATCTCAAGATCAACCGGCGCATCATTGAGGCCTGCCCGGAAATGGTGGCCGAAAGCATGGATAACCGCGATCTCTCATTTGGCGCGGGTGCCCTTCGCCTTAAGTCCCGCATCGCCTTTGGACGTAAGGTGGACAAGTTCATCGATAAGCTTCAGACTTGCATCAACGAGTTGAACCAGGATGAGATCGACAGCGCAAAGAATGTGATTCACTATTGGGTCGTGGCCAGCTGCAACGGTGGAACCGGTAGCGGAACTGTTCTGGATGTGTTGTATCTGGTGAATATGATACACCGCACCCATGTGGATAAGGGTAATCCGAAGGTCGGTCTGGTCCTGTACATGCCTCGGATCTACATGAACATGAACTCCGACAATGAGAAGTACCCTCGCAACGCCTTTGCGGTGTTCAAGGAGATTGAGGCTTTCCAGAAATGGGCGAAGGAGAGTCCGAAGAACTTGATGTTCCATAGGATGGCAATGGTGGACGATTACACACTTTTCGATGACAAGATGCCATACCGTCCGTTCGAGTTCTGCATTCCTGTTGACTACCATACTGACCGGAACAGCAACATGGGCGACATTGAGAAAATGTATTCCAACACAGCCGAGCTGATGTTTTACATTCATAGCGGCAAAGGTGCCGGTGGCTTCAAGTCCTTCCTTGACAACTATGAGGATGGCGAGGTCGCCACCGACGCAGCGAGTTTCCTTGTGCCGATGGGGTACATGGCCTTGCGCAAACCGGACGAGCAGTTCGAGAACTATGTGTCGCTGCGTGTGAGGTATGAGATGCTGCGCTACGGCATTATTGGTTCGCCGGTCGATTCGTTTGTGGATCGTAACAAGCTGATGCGTTCAGTCTTTGACTCCATCATCAGGAGTTCCCTGTTCGAGTCCGGTGCCGGAAAGGATTCATATTTCCGGACAATAAACGCGATGGCCACGGAGATGGTGGATGAGGACATGCCGGACAATGTCATCAGAGACAGCGACAACAAGGTTGTCAGCAGACTGCCTTCCAATGTGTCCATCGAGGAGGCCAGAAGTGTCATCGACACCATCGGGAGGGCCATCAAGCGTCGCGGAGAGGAAAAGGACAAGACCCGCAAGGCCATGGAGCGGGATCTGTGGGACTGGGCAGAGGACAATTGCCGTAAGCACGGACTCCAGTATGTGTTGTCTATCCTTCAGGATCTGGATTCGTACTGTCAGGAACTCTATCTGGCATATACCACGGACACCAACACGGCGGTTCTTGACGGGATACGGCCAAGCCGGAAGGCTATGGTGGGGAACCGCGACAGCATCGAAGGGGAGTTGGATGAACTGTACCGGAATGCCCTTCAGGTCACTTTCAAGGAAAGAATCACAGGAAACAATTCCAATGATGTGGCCATCTTCTATGAGCGCCTTAAGGATTGGATAGGCGCCAGCGTCAAAGTGATTCTGGCGGAAGAGGCCTTTGACATGATCCGTGAGCTTGCCTATGGCGACCGCGGCATAATTGACCGTATCATCACCCATGTCCGCAAACTCGTCGCTGAGGCGACCGCGGTGTTGAATGGTGACATGGGCGCCGCGCAAGGCTACACTTCTCTGGCGAGATCATTCTACACCACAAAGCTCGATGTGACTTCGGTATTCCTACCGGACATCACTGAATATGTTGACGGTTATGGCTGGATAGAGGATGGCAACCAATTTTCCGAGTGGTATGGCTTGATCATCGGCCACACCACTGACTATGTCCCAGGAGAGGGCTACAAGCCGCTTCGTAACGGTGACACGTCCTGCTCTCTCGAAGGAATTTTCAGTCAGATGATCAGCCTGTATGGTGAACAGATGATTCAGGAGAAATACGTGGTGGATGAGAAAAGCCATTTGTTCACCAACACTGGCAAGACAGACTTCAGGCGTGTTGTCGAGGATCTTCTTGACTACACGGTAGGCACAATAAAAGCGTTGCTCCATCAGAACGAGACGGTCAGCAAGCTCTGGTACGAGAAAACCCTTGCCGATTTCTTCTCCGAACTGAACAATGAGGCCCGTCATGCCATCAGGCAGAAGACCCAACCAGCCGTGTTCTTCCCTTACAGCAAGGCGAAGAGGACAGGACGTGTTATCGACAGGGCGTTCTGCGTAGGTCCGGAAGGGGTAGTCAAGGACGTTTTCCTTGAGGCATCTTCCGCCGGAAAGACTAAGATGCTTGACAGTCAGAATCCATCGGTGATGTACAAGATCGTCACGAAAATCGGACTCTCCTTCGAGTACTATGACATGTACCTGAGCATCATGAATGAATATGACAGGTGCCAGAACAAGGTGTTCTACCATTTCCATCAGGCGTTCGCCGCTTCTGGAGGGAATGCCGACAACATCGTTCTGCCTAAGGAGATCAAGCCGGAGCTTATAGTATTCACAAAGTATCTGGTCATGAACCAGCTTCGTGAGACCTTCTCTCACTTGATGCGCAAGGGGACGGAGACCTACAATGCCGGACACTACGCCGACACACCGGTCATCTTCGACGGCATGATCGCGAAGTTCGCCACTTCCGCGGCGTTGGCTCTCGTGGACAACGAGAAGATTGAGCTCAAGGTCACTGACGGAGACCGGGTGTTCTACCACACCGTTGCCATTGACAGGCCTGAACACATGATGACCGAACTGTTGGCCGGCTTCTCCGAGCATTATTCTACTGGCCGTTTCTCCAGCCTGATCTCGGAACTGGTGAGGAATGTCAATTTCCTTGACTCCGACCTTCTGCGGCAGAAATATCAGGATGCGCTCAGGTCTCTGAAGAACGACTTGAACGCCAGATGGAAGACTGCCGGGAAGAGGGAGAAGGAGACCATAGGCGACATTCTCCGTGTCTTGAACGAGCGGTTGGAGACAGTCTCTAAATTCCTCTCCAACAAGTATCTGGTTTAGTATGCTTCCGGTTTGGATAATAGATCTGGGAAGTTCCGTGGTTTCTTCCGTGAAGCTGCGGAGTCTCCTTGATTCCACAGGGGAGTCTTTTAGGCCGTTCTGGCACTATTATCACGTGGCGGACAGGGTCGTGTCGGACACGGCTTCGTGCAAGGCTTTGGTGGAAGAGTTGGTGACCGACGGCAGGGATTGCTATAATGCGTTCATTAAGACAGGATATAAAATTGGTAATTTCCAGATCGTCATCCTCGGCGCGGCGAATGAGAGGCTGACTCAGTCCGCATTCGCACCGCTTCCCGGACTTTTACGGGACAATCTCCCAAGGATCATCTCCGACCATGCCAATCTCGGGGTTGAGATAACCGGCGTCCTGTATATTCCGAGCACCATCAACCAATTGGACAGCAGGCAGGAACGTGAGAAGGTGGCCATGATGCTGGAAGATCTGAATATGCTCGACGAGCGTCTTGGTCCCAAGCATTTCAGCCGTGTGGTGGCGTATCAGGACGTGCAGTATAAGGGTGTACGGTTTTACGCCGGTCTGGACGAGGAGCAACGGACAGAGTTCCTGTTTCAGATACTCACTAACCTGTTCTTTGTCAGAGCCGGATGTGAAAGGCTTTTTGACAGGATAGGCAAGGGCAGCGGGATATTCTCACTGGGTGTCTCCTCAATTTTCTACAGCAGCGGACGACACCGCGCCATTGAGTTGAAGCGCATTCTAGACAAACTTATCGCGGAGTTCAAGGACACTGATAATAAGGATGATGAATGTTCCGGAAGAATTGTGCGGGAAGTGTTGGAAGAGGATGCCGTCAATGCCGACGCTATCTCCGTCAGGTTTCGGGAAGAGTGCGGCAGTCTGGATGTGGATTTGAGAAAGATGGACGGCGAGGCAGATCCTCATCCAGTCTGGGATTTGTTCCGGGCGGAATTATTCCCGTCCTATTACAAGAAATATCTGAAATTCACGCCCGCGCGGTTGACCCGCTACATGCAAAGCGTCTCCTACGCATTGCTATCCAGATTCTCAGGCATCATTCGGAAGAACAGAAAAAAGGCGACGGAAAGCTTCAGGACACTGTTGTCAGGCCTTTATCGGAAAGTGCTTCTTGACTCGGCTTCCAAGTTTCCGACCATCGCCCAGCTGGAATCTGTCTTCAACGCTGCGAAGGACTATCTGAACAGGAAACGCGCCGAGGTCATCCTTGGTGACGATGAGATTGTCCCCGTTCCGGAGTATTTGAGGCATGAATATGATAAATGCCTTACGGACGAGGGGGGAAACACCTCCTCCAAGATTATGGAAAGGCTGGGCAAGAATCTCAAAAGGGAGCCTGTGGTCCTGAGTCTGCTCGTCCGGTGCTTCCTTCTTGGAATCCTGCTTGTTTTTACCATCATTCCCGTCTTGCGGGTAGTGTCTCCAAAGGTGATCAATCTCGGAGAGATCGCCACGATAGAGTGGCTGTGGATTCCGGTGCTGTTTTTCCTTCCTCTTACAATAGAGTTCTTCATCAGGCTGCGCCGCCATTTCAAACGCGTCAGACGTCTGAAGTACAGGTTGCTTGCCTCGACACTACTTGCGGTAAACAAGCGTTTGTCCAGATTCCTGATGGATGAGCAGGGGATTTTTTACGAAGAACTTGCCAAGGAATGTGATGTCCATCTTGGCAACTTGGCACAGTTTCGGGAGAAACTGACTGTTCCGGATGCTATGGCCGGAAAGGAGATGATTCCTGAGACGATGTTTAACCAGCCTTTGATGGGAGGGATGTTCTGCGGAGAGAAACTGCTTGAGGACACCTCGGTTTCGGAAGCGGAGATTCATTTGAGGGATGGAGAGAGACGCCTGTCTGAATTGGAGAAAGAGGATTTGCTCGCGCTTTTAAAATCGTCCTTCGTCCAGTCTGGGACTCTGGACGCAGCTGACCTGTCGTACGGAGGAACGCCTGACCGCCATGCCGATAGCCTTGTCGCCATTCTTGGCCGTTTGTTTGGCCCGAAACTTCACATTCACACGGCTGACAGCATCGGCCGGATGTTGGACATCCTTGGAGGCGATGTCAATGTCGCTCCTTTGGAGAGGATGGCCGGGGTGAATGGCATGTTGTTCTCCGTGCCGTCGGACAACCCTCCTGTTCTGAGGATTTCGAACGTTCCGAGGGTGTTTGGCAACATCAACACGGTCACCGACGACGTCGCTCCAGACTATGCCATGCTGACTTGCTGGCAGAAGCTTGATAAAGGGATCAAGTCGCGGCTTGTCTGCAATTGCCCGCTTGATCCGCTTCCGGAACTGTCCTTTGCCGACAAGCTTTCTCTGTACTATGGCTTCTACAGGAGGAGAGATCTGGCATATTCACTGGCCGGCACGCCTTTGAGAATCTCCAAGGCAGAAATGGATGAACTTGATAAATCGATAGGAGGGTAGTCTATGGTATTTGTAAGGATTGTACTGCTGCTTGCTGTCCTGTTGGTTGTCTATGCGGTGTATGCTCTGGTATGCTTCCTGAAAAAGAGGACGAAGACATGCTATTGCGGCGAGGACGGCCGCTTCCATGTCTTCGGAGATGTCGTTTTCAGCGTATCCTCAGACTCCTATGTCTTTCATGACTACAACCAACCTCCCGCTAACCGCTATCAGGGTAATTCCAATGTGGAGAATGGCTTGGCTCTCATCAACCTTAGGAAAGACCCATCCGTCTCAGACTTGTCGAACGAGGTCAGGAAGGAAGGTTGGGTCGATTTGTCTGGCAACATCTACGGGGAGTCCGGTCTGCGTCTAGGCTACATCACTGACGCGAAGGGTAGCCCGGGAATAAATGGTTCGGGAATATGGTACGAGTTGTGGTTGCGGAGGCATTCGTATGTCTATTCCTGTCCTCCTCTGGCCAGCGAAGGCGGTGATTCCACCGCGGCGTCGGATCGTCTGGTCGGAAAGGTGATCGAGACGGGGCGGCTTGGAAATCTCAAGCCGAATAAATATTCCGTCACGGCACGTGCCGGAGGATTCCTGCTGTTGTACAAGGACCGTCAGCCAAAACCGGCCGGCGAGGATGCCTTATCCGAAAGGTTGACATGGAAGGACACCGCGCTTCCGGCATCGGTGCTATTCTCGATTATCTATTGTGTTTTCTTCCTGACAGGGATCGGGAAGACATCCTTTCCCGCTCTTGGGGAGCAGATAGGTTTCACGACCATGCTGCTGGCCGTTTACTTTGCCGTTTGGGCTATACTTCGCCAGATAAAGATCGAAGCGTCTCTTGAAGGGAAGGCATTTGATGATTTCCTGATGCTAATTGACCGGAACACAGGCGTCGGGGGACTGAACAACTGGATCATCATAGCTTCATCCGCAGCGCTTCTCGTGTCCATATTCATCTATGGGAGTGACTTCGTCCCTCTTCAGGCGGCGATATTGATAGGCGCGTTGGTCAACAGGAGATACATAACCAATGAGCCGTGGGAACTTTCCTATGCGGATGACGAGGAAGAGCATCACTTGCCGGACTGGGAAGACGACGAAGAGGATGGCATCCCGATACTGGACGAGACTGATGATGAGTGGGTTGAACGTACATATTCATGGGACCTTGATTCGTCTTTCCATAAACTGAAAGGTGCGCTCACCCTCACTTTCAATCTTGAGAGAATCGCGGAGTTGCGTTCTTCCAATCCGTTTAGGCTGTATCCGAATAGGGCGCATAAGGCTAACACAGAGGAGCTTTTCGCCGACTGCAAAAAGAATGTAAGGGTTCACAAGGTACTTGAATATATTGACAAGGCGTCAAGGACTCAAGGTTTGAGCGAGCTTGAGCGGATGCAGTTCATCCTTGACTTTGTCCAGATGCCGAACATTAAGTATGAATATGATGAGAAGTGTCCTGAGATAGGTAATCCGAGGGATTACGCCCGTTATCCCGACGAGACAATGTTTGATGGCCGCGGGGACTGTGACTGCAAGGCTGTTCTTGCGGCGATTCTGTTCCGCGAGGCCGGCTACAAGACTGCGTATATCATGACGCGGAACCATGCCGCGGTCGCGGTCGCGTTCAAAAGCAAAGGGGCTTCCGACCTGGTTTCCATGGCTGATCTGTCTTTGGTCACCAAAGACGGTTACATGTACTTCTTCTGTGAGACCACAGGTGACGGGTTCCGGATAGGAGACCTTGGCGACACCACGAAAGAGGCAGTCGAGGACATTATATTCTTGAATTAGTATGAGACGGATGGGATCAGTAGCGGGCGTGTTGCTCGTGTTTGTGTTGATGGCATTGGCCTTGATAAGGATTTACGACAAGGGCAAGGACCAGAAACCGCTTCTTTATGCGGACATCCCTCAGGAAACCATTGATTGGATAAATTCATTCAGTGGTGGACTGGATGACATTTTGTCCCGGTTCAATCCGTTCCCGAGGCCCGCCCCGTGGGATAACGGCGATGATTTTGGCCGGGATCCGGAATCCGGATTGAAAACACTGGAGGATGAAAATTTCATCTTTTACTTCCCAGAGTCATTGACTAAAACGGCTTTGAGGTGTCAGGAGATTGCCGAGCAGGGTATTCCACGCTTGAAGGATATAATTGGAAAGTACTATTATCCCGCAGACATGAACGGACGCAAGGTGCCGATTTATTTGATGGCTGACCAGAAGTCGTTCAATGAGTTGATGACGAATTTTTGTTCCGGGAGGGATGATTTCAGCACCACCGCCGGAATAACCATATCCGAAATATCTCCGTCAGGATATTACCTTAGCGCCATAGCCCTCAATGGCAGATTCGCTTTTTCCTCCGAGGACTACACCCGCAATGTGCTTTGGCATGAGTTGACGCATTATTGCTTTTTCGCTTCGATTGACTACAATCAGCTTGTTGACCTTCCGATGTGGTGCTACGAGGGAATCGCTGAGTACACCTCGCTGCCTGGCGAGAGACCCTCTTTTTCAGATAATGAGATAAGGAAGATGCGCTCGGATTGCGACTTCGGCGCCGGAAAATTCCAGGATGTGTTTGAAAACTATCGGGGTGGCCAGTCTATTTTCTGTCACATGGAAGATCTCTATAGGGTCGAGGGCGTGAAATGCTTTCTCAAAACCTTGTACGGTAAGGGCATTCCTGCATCGTTCAGGGATAATTTCTCCACCACGGTTCCTGCCTTCGAGGCGGGCTGGAAAGCGAATCTGGATAAGTTCAAAAGATAAGTCTCCACCTTTGACAACATCGGCAAGGTCACCCCGGGCCTCGACGAATGGCGTGAACTCCAGACCCGCTGGCACCAGTTCGGCACCTTCGTGCCGCTGTTCCGCACCCACGGACAATGGCCGAGAAGAGAGATCTGGATTATAGCCCCGGAGGGTGCGCCTACATATTCAAGCATCCTCTATTACATGAAGTTGCGTTACCGTTTGATGCCGTACCTCTATTCCTTGGCCGGAGCCGTGCATTTTGAGGACTACACCATGCTCCGCGGCTTTCCGATGGACTTCCCGACCGACCGCAATGTGGCAGACATCAGCGACCAGTGGATGTTGGGTCCGGCCCTGATGCCTTGCCCTGTCTCTGAATATAAGTCCCGCTACCGCAGCGTCTATTTCCCTCAGTGCGAAGGCTGGTACGATTTCTACACCGGCCGGCCGCTGAGCCTGTCGAGTGTCCTCTTCGGTAACAATATCCCCCATGTCCGTTGCCGCAGAACTCCACTCATCCCTCTGCGGCAACATTTTCGTGCATATTCGTCCCCAAGGAGAGCAATAGCGTTTGTGGGCAAGTTCATTGCTCGTAGATGAATATCTTTTGCTATTTTTGCATCGTAAATGGGACAATTCGTGATCAGGGCGCTGAATGCGGCCGGACATATTACGGCTCAGCCGATGCGCGGAATGATCAGGGAGGACTGGTCGTTTATCTATCTTATTTCCGGTGAGGTGCTTACGGATGTTGAAGGGAATCCTCACCTGCTGCGGGGGCAGGATTGCGCATTGATTCCGCCGCAGTTGGCATATTCAGTGAAATATTTCAAGGATTCCATCGGGTATATGGGAGCGTTCTCTTCCAGACTGCTGCGTAATTCCGCGCATAGGGTGCTGAGACTCCGTACTCCAAGTGTGATGACTATCCCGATGGAGGACAAGGTGTTCTTCGACGAGCTTCTGATCAGAATGAGCAGATTCTCAGAGGATTTTCCTACTGTACAGGGACTGCTTGAGGTTTTGCTTGGGCAATTTGACAGCGCCATCCCTCAAAACAACGGAACTGCGTCGGTCAGATTAAGCTCCGCCTATCTTGGCCGGGTATTTGACACCTCGCGTCCGTTCAGCGGAGTGTCCGGCTATGCCGGGGAACTTGGTGTCACGCCGAATCACCTGAATCGTGTGGTGAAATCCGAGACAGGACGCAGTGCCGGAGAATGGATCGAAAACGCAAGACTCACGCTGGCCAGAACCCTTCTGCACGATCCGGACATCCCAATTTCGGAAGTGTCCTACAGACTCGGTTTCGAGGATCCCGCCTACTTCTCACGTTTCTTCAGAAAACTGGTCGGGATGTCACCGACTGACTTCAGAGGCATGTAAGCTGTCTTTTTTTTTAAAGTGGGGCGTTCCGGTACCGGCAGGCCATGGCGACCCACACGCTTCGCGCGCCCTATCCGGGTGAATGGCCGCTATAACCTTCCGGCTCCGGAGAGGTAAGCTCATTGCATAAAAAGTCCAAATCCAAATCACATATTCATAAGTCTCCATGGCTTTGGCTGGAGTATTTTTGCACTCGTTATGCTTACAGCCCTTGCGACATCATTGCTGATGGTACTTCAGCCTGTTCCTCAAGTGAGAGACACGATCTCCGGTTCGGTCGTGACCTCTTCTGTGAAGCGCGAGAGCTTCTTCTCTGACATTCCCGGAGTCTCCACTTTCCTGATGAGAAGAATCGAGGAACGCGGCATCGCATCCCCAAAGAACCTGTCTGCGGTAGTGCCGGGATTGAATATTCCCGATTATGGAACCTCAATGACTTCAACCATCTACGTCAGAGGCCTCGGATCCCGGATGGACAATCCGGTCATCGGACTCTATGTGGATGACGTGCCGATTATAGATAAAAACTGCTATGACTTTTCGTTTACGGACATCCGCAGGATAGATTTTCTGCATGGCCCACAAGGAACCCTCTACGGGCGCAATTCGATGCTCGGAGTACTTTCCGTCGAAACATTGTCTCCGACTGCATACCAAGGTACAAGAGGGATCATTGAATATGGCAGTGCTTCAACCTTGTCCGCGAAACTCTCGGCATACAAGGGCCGGTTCGGGCTCACCGCCGCCTACGGACATACCGACGGATTCTTCATCAATGAATATGACGGATCCAACTGTGGCCTTTCGGACTCATTCTCAGCCCGTGCGAGATTCGTCGGCGGAGTCGGCAAGGCCTCCTTGGATAACATCTTGACAGTCTCGTACATAGACCAGACCGGTTATCCGTATCGAAAATTGATGGCAGGAGAACTCCTCCCGGTGGATTACAACGACAAAAGCGGCTATCGTCGCTTCTTTCTTATGGACGGATTCCGTCTCAAAACCGAATGGCGCAACTGGAAAATCAGTTCTGTCACAAGTTTTCAGACTCTTTTCGATTCCATGGACATGGACCAGGATTTTACACCGAAGTCAATGTTCACCTTGAATCAAATACAGGAGCAAGTTGCTTTCACTCAAGAGTTTATCTTTAAGCCCAAGACGCATACAGTTTGGTGGGACAGCCAGACCGGACTGTTCGCGATGGTGAAGCTGAACAAGATGTCCGCTCCAGTGCGTTTCCTGAAGGACGGTATAAAGTCGTTGATTCTGGACAACGCCAATTCCGGAATACCGCAGGAACTGGGACGACTGAATATTCAAGAAGAGAATTTCTTGATTTACAGTGATTTCGACATCGCTCTTGGCAATGTGGCCGCCTACCACGAGTCTTATTTCAATACCGGGCGTTGGACATTCACGGCTGGATTGAGGCTTGACTTTGAGGCCAGCCGGATGCGCTATGATTCCGGCTCGGACATTCATTTCATTGTTTCGCCTGCGATGTCTGAATATATTCCTTTCAGCACAAAGGTTGACGGGACGGAAACGGTTCGTTATGCCCAATTGCAGCCAAAGTTGTCGGTCTCGTACGACGCCACGTCCGAGCGTATGCGGTCCAAAGGTTTGAATATGTCTTTACTCGCCTCCGTCTCAGAAGGTTACAGATCGGGTGGATTCAACACTCAGATTTTCTCGGATGTCCTCCAGCGGAAGATGATGCTAGGGATGATGGAGTCGCTCGGTGTGCATCTTGACGGTAAAGGCGACCTCTCGACCGATGGCTTGACCTACAAGCCGGAGATCTGTCTGAACTATGAGATCGGCGGAAAATTCCGTATGAGGTCAGCCGGACATATTCTTGAATCCTTTTTTACCGCTTACCGTGTTGATTGCCGCAACCAGCAGATGACTGTCTTCCCTTACGGGAACGGAACCGGGCGTATGATGGCCAACGCAGGCAGATCCCGCAGCCTTGGGGTTGAGGCGGAAGCTTCGTGGATGTGGAAAGGCCTCTCAGTCTCGTTCGCCGGAAGCCTGATGGACGCCCGTTTTGTGGACTATGATGACGGACGCAACGACTGGTCCGGCAACAGGATTCCATACTCCCCGGAATCCACACTATACTTGAGATGTGGCTATAAGTTCTTGACCAGAGGGCGATTCCTGCGGTCTGTCTCATTGAACGCCGACATCAACCGCAGCGGAAGGATCTACTGGAACGAAGCCGGAGACATAAGCCAGTCTCCCTATTCGCTGATAGGCGCGGATGTCCGTCTGACCACATCAAAGGCAGAACTTTGGCTCAGAGGGCAGAACCTCACCGGCACTGAATATTCCGTTTTCTATTTCAAGTCTGTCGGCAATTCTTTCTTTCAGGCCGGGAAACCCCGCCGGTTCACAATAGGACTATCAATCAATCTGTAATGAAT
>ERZ1034687.287-NODE-287-length-32863-cov-8.027371_pt1 | contig 32863 bp, 59 predicted proteins | sample MGYA00520704_ERZ1034687 | MGnify/ENA primary metagenome ERZ1034687 (study PRJEB33766, sample SAMN09781762) | gut metagenome | biome: gut microbiome | host: Homo sapiens | place: Madagascar | study: EMG produced TPA metagenomics assembly of the PRJNA485056 data set... | reverse complement strand
ATATATAGCTTATAAAGGTTTTTGTAATTTAACAATAAATAATAACATAGTTACAGATATGACAATAAACGTTATTGCTTTAAATAAATACATGAAGGATCATCCAGACATTAAACCTGAAAAACCCACCACAATAGAAGATCTTAAGAACGAAAACAAACTTCTCAAAGCTCAGCTCAAAGCTCAGACAGATCGCTCTGACTTCATCGAAGACTGTATCGCTGAGATGGCAGAAGTCGTCTATAATACCGAGGAAACCACGTGATGTCTTTACTACTGTGTAAACTCATCACGGTTTGGATTATCTTGACCATATCTCTTATATACTACTAAAAGGAGGTCTATATGTATTTCTTATTTGGCATAATCGGGTTATTCTTAGGCATTGTTCACGGATGCATCGATTATCTTCTAAAACCGTAAAAGGAGTTGACTTGTAGTGAAACGAATCCGTAACAGTGACGATAACAAGTCACCTATTAAGTTGACTGAGTCCCCTTTGGACTTTGTCATATACCTGCTGCTAAAATTAAAGAAAGGGGGTGATTTGATGATGGCTATGTTCTTCGCTCAGCGCGTTATCCTGGGTAAGACTACCTTCGATAAGGTGCCTAAGGCTCTGAAGAAGGGTGTCGCCGAGGTCCTGATCGACTCCGGTCTGCCCGAGCTGGTGCCCTCCGAATTCGGCGGCACTGCTGACCTTCCCGCAGCATAAGTACGAAATGCGATAAAATTGAAAGGAGATTATAGTTATGGCTTATCCGTATGATCCCCGGCAACAGAATCCGGGATACAATCCGCCTGCTTGGGCTAATCCGCAACAGCAGCAGTGGACCAACCCACAGCCCAATCCTACTCCGCCTCCTCAGCCTCAGTTCTACAATGCGCCGCTGGTCCCTCAGCCGCGCACAGTTCCCTGTCGTGTGGTGAACAATCCAGCAGACATTACGCCCAGCGAGATCCCTATGGACGGCAGGGTTAGTCTGTTTCTCTCGAGTGATAACTCGTACATCATCGCGAAGCAGTGGAATCAAAATGGTCTCATTGATACGGCGATTTACCGTCCTGAGGTCCAGAATCAGCAGACTGATGAAGAGGCAGTTCCTTTCAAACAAGAAGTCTTAGATCGTCTAAGCCGTATCGAGTCTTTCTTCGAGACTCTTACTGCTCCGACGACCAATAAGGCAGTTCCTTCTAAGGAGGTGAATCCGAAATGAACGGATCTAATCTCATGCAGTTCGCCATGAACATGCTGAAGCAGAACCCAAACATCACGAGAAATCCTCAAGCACAGGCTATGCTGCAGGTGTTGCAGAGCGGGGATGCACAGAAGGGACAACAGATCGCACAAAACCTCTGTCAGACTTACGGCATTACCCCTGAGGAAGCCGTAAATCAGGCAACGTCGTTCTTCAACATTCCACGCTAGCTTCGTCTAGCAACGATTCCTTAAGGAGGAATTTCTATGTTCGGTTCTAACTTTGCATCTTCCCCTTCCCTGGCAGATATTGCAGCAGTGACTGACAACAACCGTGGAAACAACAATGGGTTCGGCGACAACAATGGCTGGTGGATTCTGATCATCCTGTTCGCCCTCTTTGGCTGGGGCCGAGGCGGATATGGGAACGGGTATGGCGATGGTAATGGCACCAACGTTGTTTACGTTCCCTCTGGCGGTATGAACGGTGGTCTCGGTGCTGAAGTCCAGAGAGGCTTCGACAACCAGTCCGTCATCAACAAGCTCAATGGTCTCGAGAACGGCATCTGTAGCCTGGGTTATGATCAGCTGTCTCAGATGAACGGTCTCAACACCAACATCATGCAGACCGGTTACGGCATCCAGAACAGCATCACGCAGATGGGCATTGCTCAGATGCAGGATACCAATGCGATCTCTCGTCAGCTGGCTGACTGCTGCTGCGAGAACCGTCAGGGTCAGGCTGACATCAAGTACGCGATGGCAACCGACACCTGTGCGATTACCAACGCAATCAATCAGGCGGCCCAGCAGATTATGCAGAATGACAACGCCAACTATCGGCAGCTGCATGATGAGCAGGTTGCGATCCAGATGCAGGCTAAGGACGCCAAGATTCAGGAGCAGGCTTCCCTGATCAACTCCCTGAACCTGGCTCAGTCTCAGGCCAATCAGAACCAGTACCTTGTCAACACTTTGAGACCGTGCCCCGTTCCGGCTTACCAGGTCCAGAATCCCTGGGCTACCAGTCAGTATGGTGGCTGCTGCGGGTCCAACAGCAATTGCTGTAATTACGGCTAATCTGACATGAGCAGAGAGGGTCTTGACGACATCGCCGAGGCCCTCTCTCGTTTGAGGTATTACATAATAATTCAAAATGGAGTTCAACACTACACAGAAGGAAGGTATTTTCAATGATTGAACTGACTAACTCTGCAGCTCAGGTTGTCCAGCCTGGCCAGTCTGTTGCCTTCAACACCGTCGTTCTCCACACTGGCTGTGGCGAATGCTACAGACGAAACACCCCCTCCATCAAGCTGCGTGCCAACGGCATCTACGAGGTCGCATTCTCTGGCAACATCACGGGCGCCACTGCTGCAACCCCGATCCAGCTGGCTATCGCACTGGGAGGCATCGCTCTGCCGGAGACGGTAATGGTCTCCACGCCCGCCACCGCCAACGCTTTTAGCAATGTCGCGACGTCTACCTTTGTTCAGAACACCTGTGGTGACTTCGATCGAGTGACCGTGGTCAACTCTGGTACGGAACCTGTCACTATCAGCGCTAACATGAAGTTCTCTGTTAGACGCTTGTCTTAATTGGAGGTGTCTAATATGAGCAATCACATGGATCATCTGAACGCAATCTGTGACATGAAAGATCGCTTCATCGAGTGGACCAAAGAGGAGCTCGGTAAGGGTAAGGAAGTGATCGACACTAAGGAAATGGGTGAAGTCATCGACATCATCAAGGATCTGTATCAGGCTGAGGCATATTGCTGGAAGTCCTGCTACTACAAGCTCCTGGTGGAAGAGGACGACACTGAGACGTACGACCAGCGCAGGTATTACAACCCTGCAAGAACGCCCAAGTCCATGATCAAAGCCGGTATGAACCGTGGTGGTAAGCGCTACTACGAGCCTGACTGGAGTTACAACGACATCTACATGCAGAACGAGGACAGATGGGATAAGCACCGGACCCCTCGCACCGCATACGATGAGTATACCGACGCCAGACGGCATTACACGGCTACACACGAACAGAAGGATAAGGACGAAATGGAGATGCACGCCACGAAGCACATGCTCGAGGCTATCTCCTCTATCAAAGACATCTGGCGTCATGCAGAACCTGAGATGAAGGAACGCATGAAGTCTGATATCAACGCTCTGATGAACAGCATGAACTGATATGAACGCTAGAAATTGCTTCATGATGAACGGTGTACTCTGGAGAGTCAAGTTCGTAAATCCTGGAAGCAGAATACTCGTCGATCCGTTCGGCGAATCTCGTCTGGCGACGACTGATCCTATATCGCAAACGGTATATCTCTCTCGATCTCTCGATCGTCAGACGCAAGAAGTCGTGTTTCTCCATGAACTGGGTCACTGCGCCCTGTTCAGTTATGGATTGTTAAGTGAGCTCCGTGAGGCTGTCAGACCGGAACTTTGGTCTGAGGCCGAGGAGTGGGTTTGCAACTTCATAGCGGATTACGGACAAGAGATTTTTCAGGTTGCCGACGACATCATGTTTGTTCCTCAAGAGCTGGATCGACTACTAGCATAAGGAGGAATCGCACATGCCACCCTGGCTACAATCTATTATCACGATTGTTGGTGCGGTATTAGCATCTTCTGGCTTTTGGACTTTTCTTCAGCGAAAAGCCGATCGAAAAGATGTCAAATCCGAGATGTTAAAAGGTCTAGCACACGACCGAATTATCAGTTTAGGTATGGACTATCTGGCTCGCGGTTATATTCTGCAGTCTGAATATGAAGACCTTTACGACTATTTATATGTACCGTACAGCAAATTGGGTGGTAATGGCACTGGAAAACATATGATGGATTCTATTGCTGCGCTACCTATGTTTAGTACGCATATCTTAGCAAAGGAGGCGTTAGGTCATGAAGCTGTCGAACACAACGTATGATATTCTCAAGTGGATCGCGACGCTGCTGTTGCCTGCTCTGGGTACTTTATATTTTGCTTTAGCCAGCATTTGGGGTTTCCCCTATGGCGAGCAGATCGTGGGTACCATCACTGCAGTTGACACGTTTTTGGGCGTGATCCTGGGTATTAGTACGAGTTCGTACAAGAAAACAGATGTAGGTTAATGTCTCCACGAGAGGGTACTGGCTTACACAGCTGGTACCCTCTCATTGATATTTTCAAAGTCTTTTCTTTTTACGCGATTTCTACAACCTCTATTATGGAGAAGATCCATATTACTATATTTTGGAGGTATTATTATGACTATCAAAGAAAGGGTCGTAGTGAGAGCTTACAAAGCTTTCTGCCATTACCTGAGTAAAAACCATATACCGCATATCGTAACGATAATGGTAGATGGTAGAATTAAAGGTCATGCAAGAAGTTCTGATGAGCAAGAACTCTTGAAGATTGCTAGTAGTATCATACAAAAAACTGTAATACGCTAATCTAAGATTAGAGCTTGCAATTTGCAGGCTCTTTTCTTTTTTTTTTCAAATCCAAAAATTCCCCGGGTGAGATTTTCTGAAAACAAAATGAAAATACGCGATTTTCACATTCTCTATTATGGAGAAAACTACTATATTTGGAGGTATTACTATGAAATACTACAACTGCGAAAAGGAATTCATGGAACTGAAGGCTATCGTGGCTGACATGCACTCATTAGCCGAGGAGCTTAAGAGAGCAGTCGACAAGATGGAAGGCTTTACACAGGAAAGACGTTTCCCTGATGGAAATTGGGACGATCCGACCTTTCAGCTTTACATCTTGCATGCTATTAAAGGCATCAAGGACTACTACATGAGAAAGCGTGAAAGCTACGGCCTGGAACCCATGTCCGAACGTGAGAAGGAAGTATGGAGCAGAATCAAACCGACTACTTTAGTCTGATCCGGATCAGAGCTTGCAATTCGCAGGCTCTTTTCTTTTTACGCTATTTTTACATTGTCTATTATGGAGAAGATCTACACTATATTTAGGAGGTAACTACTATGGTCAATCAAGAAAGGCTTAACAAGTTAATCGACGAACGGGTGTCTGAATTTGAACCCATATCGGAGATGTCTGACACACTCTGCGAGTTAATGATGAACATCATCGCTGAATACTTCGGATGTGACGACATCAAAGATGTAGATAAAGTCATTGAGGACATGGATGTCGAAGAAGAGGAAGCTTTCGTTGAAGAAGCCGGAAAACATTTTGCTTCTGCAGTGATGAAGAAGATCTTCACTTTCTAAAGACTTGGGTCTGCAATTTGCAGGCCCTTTTCTTTTTATCGAGCGCGAAATTTGCAACGTATATTATGGAGAGAAACACAACTATAACTTGCTTAAATTATGGAGGTATTATCATGAAAAAGTATCAGGTTATTATTGCTGCACTCGTTGTGATTATCGTTGCTAGTTTTGCATCTAACATCTACTACGATCACGATCGCAACGTCAAGATGTGCGAAGATATTGAGGACAAGGTTGTTGTTATTGACAACGAATACGTTCACATTGCTGACGTATGGTATGACAATGGCATCAATGCTTACCGCATTACCTTCGAGGTCATTGACGACGCTTATCGTGAGAATGGTCATGTTGGTGGCAAATTCGTAGCATTCGGTAGCTACAATCTGTACACAAGAGACCAACTCATGAAGCAGTACAACGAATTCAAGGAGTTAGATAATGTAATCTAACCAAAGGCGGAGTCCACACGGACTCTTCCTTTTCTATTATTTTTGAGCGCGAGAAATACCTCCTATTTTATGGAGGTATATAACCATGAAAAGAAAAGAAATTCTTGAGATTGCTATTATGCTTATTGCGACATTATTACTAATCTTTGTCTGCAATAATATAAACTATATTATCACTATGTTACGTAGACCCCATCAAGCATATCTTGGTTGGGATACACGGATGATTAGCGATTACGTGAAATATTACGCAAACAAAGAACTTGCTGCATTTGCTAAGTAATCTTAAAGAAAGGCTCGCAAGGGCTTTTCTTTTTCACGCGAGAATTTCTTATCCTATTATGGAGAACTATATTTAGGAGGTAATTATTATGATACTCATCTCGCTATTACTGTTACTCGCCGTTGCATTGATTGCAGTAGTTATATTTGCCGTTATGGCAGGTGGAACACTGTTTATCATCATCTTCGGCGATGTGATCGTCTGCGTGGTATTTATCGTACTGCTGATTAGATTCCTAATCAAAAGAAGATCCAACAAGAAACACTAACAAGATTAGAGCTCGCAAGGGCTCTTTTCTTTCACGCGAATTCTACAGCCTCTATTATGGAGAGATCTACTATATTTTGGAGGTATTATTATGAAAGACGTAGAACTGAGAATTGAACACGCAATGGGTAAGAAGCCGGTGTTCCAGCTGGTATACAAGGATCAAAACAGATCCTCGTTCCTGACTGGTAATCATTGGCTTGTTACTGATTTGAGTGACAAGGATGTTCAGGACATGTATAATTTCCTGAAAATGTATTTTAGATGAACTTAAGTTAAGAGCTTACATTTCGTAGGCTCTTTTCTTTTTAGGAGGTATATTTATGTGTTTCTTTATTCCTATCGTCGTATTCTTACTCCTCGCGTATGCTTGGGCAAGAGGCGCTATTGAAGATGGTATGTTCGCACTCCTCTCAGCACTCATCTGGATTCCTGATCTTATCATGATCGCTGTCTACATATTTACGGAGGTGATATAAGTGGGATTGTTACTCCTGCTATGTTTCCTATGCTTGATGTTCGTCTGTAGCGCCTTTCTACTCGTACGACTCGTCATCGAGCTATGGCCGCTCTGGCTCATTATATTTCTCGCAGGCATTATGCTCTATATCTTCTGTTAGGAGGCAATTATGTTACACGTAACATTCGTAGTAATCCTAGTCATCATCGCTATATTTGGTGGCTGTGCAGCAGGTGTATTCGCGGTACTCTATAGTATCCGTGAGCACCAGATCGATGGGGTTCTCTATGTCGACGACACCCTTGATAACCCGTCTATATACACAACGCTAAATGAGGACTTCAAAACTTTTAAGGACGGTCAGTTCAAACTGTTCTTAGTTCGACGAGTTAAGAATGATAGACCGCAAAAATAACATGGTCTATTATGGATACTAAATGAAAGGAGAATTTACTATGAGTAAAATTCCGGAACTGTTGGACGAACAGATCGAGTCTCATATCCTGAGTCTCGATGTCTACACAGGTGAAGACTATGACCAGGCCATGGAGGATCTGATCAAGCTGCACAAGTTGAGACAGGAAGAAGCTAAGATCCGTCAGGAAGACGAGAAAATCGTGAATGACCGACGTGATCGGACTATCAACCGAGTTGTCAACACTGCAACTGCGATCGGGACCACTATTGGTGGATGGTTCGTGTACGACATCTGGCAGCGTCGAGGGCTTAAGTTTGAGCTCGAGAACGTCGTCTCCAGTCCTTGGTTGAAGAACCTCATGAGTAACATGACGAAAATCATTCACAAGTGATCCGATCTGAAAAGGGTCTGCTTCGGCAGGCTCTTTTCTTTTTAGAAAGGAGATTACTATGACAGTAAACACTTTGATACGCTCGCTCAAGCCCAAGCTGCCTTATATTCTGGCAGGTACGTCCGTACTAGGTTTTGCACTGACGCTCAAGTCGGCATGGACGACATTCCCGAAAGCACAGCTGCAGCTTGAGGAGGCTCGTATCGCCTATCAGGATTATCGTGGAAAGCAGCCCACAAAACTCGAGGAAGCCAAAGCCGTCGTACGACTCACTGCGCCTACATTGATATTTGCCGGCCTTACGGTTACATCGATGGTGGCATACGTAATAACGACCAGACAGCAGATCGCAGCACTGGCATCTGCATACACTGTACTCAACGAGAAGTTCAACGAATATCGCAGACATGTCGAAGCTGATACGGACGCTAAAGTGATGGCTACGATCTCCAGAAATTCTACGGACGAAGATCTTGGAGCAGAGAATCTTCTCTACTACATTGATCACTACGATAACATGTTTAATCGGACTGCTTATCAGGTCTTGAAGGCTGAGAATGATCTCAATCACTTACTCACACGAGAGTGCTGTGCAAGTCTTACGGACTTCTTCAACCTTCTTGGTATCGAACCGACTCCTATCAGTGACATGCTTGGTTGGGACGACTCCACTCCCTGGATCGAAATCCGGCATGAGAAGGTCATACTCGATGATGGACTCGAGTGTTACATGATCAAGTTCGATACCGAACCCTCCACGGATTTTCTTCCATTCTAACACGCGAAAAATACATATCCTATTATGGAGAGATCCACTACTATATTTTGGAGGTAATTATTATGAAGAAGACTACTGTATTATACATCGTCGCTCTGATCGCTGCTGGCGTTCTGAGTGGAACATGCACTGCGTACGGTTGGAAGAGTCATGAAGACTACATCGAAAAGACTAAGATTGAGATCTAACCACTCTGAAAAGAGCTTACATTTCGTAGGCTCTCTTCTTTCTCACGCGAGAAATGCAGGTCCTATTATGGAGGTGATCATATGAAAGATCAGGTATTCACAAAGCTGCTTGCTGTTGGCGGTCTTGTTATCGGAGCTATTGCAACTCTGATGACGAACACTGCTAATGAGAAGCAGATGGAGAAGATGATCGACGAGAAGATCAACGACAAACTTAAATAAGACGAGAGTCCCTTAATTGGGACTCTTTTCTTTCTGTCAACTGAAAGGAGAACATACATGAATACCATCATCAAATCTGCAGCACGTCTGTTAAAGACGAACAGCTCGAAGATCCTTATTGGCGCAGGTATCGCCGGTATGATCACTGCTGTTGTCACTGCCGTCGAGGATACACCCAAGGCCATTGAGTGCATCGAGAACGCCAAAAAAGAGAAGGGTGAGGAGCTCACCAAGACTGAGATCGTGAAGGCTAGCTGGAAGTGTTATATTCGTACCGCAATCTTCACCGGCGTCTCTGCTACTTGCATCATCGTGGGTACTGTACAGCAGTCTCGTCAGCACGCAGCTCTCATGGCTGCATATTCCCTGCTCGAGTCTTCCTCTCGTGACTATCACAATAAAGTCATCGAGATGGTCGGGAAGGATAAAGACGACGAGATCCATGAAGCTGTCTCGAAGGACAAGGCAAAGAAGATCTCTACGAAGAATTCCGATCACATCATCTCGACTGGTACTGGCGACGATCTGATGCTCGATTATTGTAGTGGTCGTCCCTTCTACGGTGACGCCCAAGAGATCAGACGTGTGCTCGTGGATACTAACTATCAGCTGTTCAACGAGGATTGGATCAGTCTGAATGAGGTGTATTACACGATCGGGCTTGATGGTATTCCTCTGGGTAATGCTGTCGGTTGGCGTGTCGAGAAGGGTCCGATCGAACCGAAATTCACTGCAGGACTCACTGATGATGACAAACCGTGTGTCGTTCTGAGCTTCAAGGAGATGCCGTCGTATTTTGGCTAAAGGCTGGTTGGTCGGGACGTCCTATTGATTAATAGGACACGCGAAAAATACACATTCTATTACGGAGAGATCCACACTATATTTTGGAGGTAACTATTATGAACGAAAACATGGACAACATCATGGAAGTCGAAACCATCGAAGCTCCCGTCGAGGAGACTGCGATCGACCTCGTACCCGTTCAGGAAGAAGACTACATCCCTGAGGAAAGTGGCATGAGCACTGGAGCTGCTATGCTTCTTGGTGGTGGGATTGCTGTCGGCAGTATTGTCGTCGGCAAGCTTATCAAGAAGAAGTTCAAGAAGTCCAAGCTCTGGCACAAGATCAAGGATAAGATTGACGAGCCTGACGAGGAAGAGGAACTCGAAGTCATCGATGCGGACGTCGTGGAAGACGATGATGATGAAACCTGATTCATCATTCTATCCGACAAAGATAGAAACATCTAAAGGCGAGAGCCCCTTAAACAAGGGCTCTTTCCTTTTGACTTTCTGAAAAGGAGATTAACTATGAATAACTATACCAAGAAAAAACCTGCCGCTAAGGTAGAGGAGAAGAAACATCTCGATAAGGTCGTCACTGGCAAGGTCTCGATTAAGAAGAAGAGCGAAGGTCGGAAGATCCTCGAAATGGTCTTCCCTTCTGCTGGCTCTGATCTGAAGACGACGCTCGTGGGTGATGTGATCGTTCCCATGATCAAGAGCGGTCTCTGGGAAGCCTTCAATCGAGTCCTCTATCCCAACGGCGATGGTCCTTCTCGGCCTAGTGGTTGGGGCGGTTATGCAGGAGGGACTCGAATTAACTACTCCGGGTTCTCGAAGCCCCAGGCTCGTCAGCATTATATTCCTGCAGGTTCCACTGTTGGATTCGACTACGATCGTATCGCATTCGAGACTCGTGGTGATGCTGAGGCTGTTCTGATGGCACTTGACGAAAATATCGATGCATACGGGTTCGCGACTGTTGGCGCCTTCTATGAGGCTGCTGGCGTGACTACGAACAATGCCCAGGTCGAGAAGTTCTGCTGGCGAAGCATTGGCGATGCTAAGGTCGCTCAAGTTGGTGGCGGCTGGATCATCCGTATGCCTCGTCCGATGCCCTTGGACTGATATGGATATTTTCAAACAGAAGGGTCCAGTGGAACTCCCGCCTGATATGAATATTCTCAGATCGAAGGGCTCAGTGGACCTTACAGACAAACCTCTCGGATGTAATTGCGCAAGCACCCGAGAACGTCTCTATTATTCTATTAAGAAAAGAGAGGAAGAACTCTTATGGACAAATACACGGGGTCTCAGAATGAAGGGAGACAACTCACTCCTATGGCAGATGGTGGAGCTCGCACTTCTTATGGAGAAAATGCGGCAGTCCGAGAACCCTCCGTCGGAAAAGGACGATACGATCTGATTTCACCCTTCGCGATCAGACGTTTAGCGCGCTGGTACGAAGCAGGAGCTGCTAAGTACGCACCTCGTAACTGGGAGAAAGGCATGCCGTATTCGAGATGCCTTGACTCTGCACTTCGTCACATCAACAAGTTCCAGATGGGGTGGACAGACGAAGACCATCTTGCAGCTGCGGTTTGGAACTTATGCGCGATCATTCACTTCGAGGAAAACTACATGGACGATTTCAACGATCTTCCTGACTATAACAGAAAAGGAGAATAATTATGGCTAACATCAAAAATGCAATCAGCTTGTTCGCTGGTAAGACTCAGTTCAAGCTCCGTCGTAGTGCCCCTGATATTTTCTTGGGCATTGGTATCGTAACTCTGGGCGCCTCTCTGATCGGCGTCGGCAAGGCTTCGATCAAGGCGGTTGATATTCTTAACGAGCACAAGGAGTATCTCGATAAGATCGAGACCTGCAAGGCTGATCCCGAGCAGTACAACTATACTGAGGAAGACGCAGTCGCAGATCTCAAGCTCTGCTATAAGAAGACTGCTCTGAAGATGATCGTGACCTATGGTCCTTCGATCGCTCTGGCTATCGTGTCCGTGGGTTGTTTCGTGCGTTCCAACAACATCCTCAAGGCTCGTAATGCCGCTCTGGCTTCTACTCTGGCTGGTGTCACCAAGGAGTTCAAGAAGTATCGCGATCGTGTCATCGAGAAGTATGGCAAGGAGGCTGATGAGGAGTTCCGCTTTGGGACTAATTCTGTCACTGTCACCGACGATAACGGTGAGACCAAGAAGATCAACGTCGTGAAGGAGACTCCTAAGAACGGAGACTACGGACCCTACGCTCGAATCTTCTGTGAGGGCAATGAGAACTGGACGGGTAATCCGGTCTTCGATAAGATGTTCCTCGAGGCTCAGGAGCGGTATATGAACGACCGACTGGTTGCTCGAGGAGTTGTGTTTCTGAACGATGTCTACAAAGCTCTTGGCTTCGATGAGACGCCCGAGGGTCAGATGTATGGATGGGTGTATCGACCTGGTACGGACGAGGCACATAATGTCATCGATTTCGGCATGAGAGACTTCACAAAGGAGTCTAGTAAGAACTTCTGGCTTGGTCAGGCCGATGGGGTGGTCCTTGACTTCAACATCGACGGTTATATTCTTGATAAGATCCCTGAAACTTTCTGAGGAGGACTAAATATGAACAAATTATTACCTATCGCCACATTCATTGGCGGCGCTCTCGTGGGCGCCATTGTGGGTTGGAGTGCTCACAAGAAGAAGTACGAAGATCAGCTCGAAACTGAGACGGAGTCTATCCGTAAGGCGTACGAGAAGAAGTACGTGAAGGTCCCGAAGAAGGACCTTCCTAAAGTCGAAGAGACCGTCGACATGTCCGAGGAGGAATTCAAGGACTATGTCAACAAGCGTGTCGAAGCCAAGAAGGAGTACAACAAGATCACGGCCCAGTATCAGCCTGAAGGAGAGGTGGTGACTCCTGATATGACTCTCGAAGAGCGAGCAGCTGCACAACCTGAGCTGATCTATGGTGAAGACTATGGTGAAGAGCAAGATACGGGCGAAACCTACGACTGTGTCGAACTGATATGGTTTAAGGACGAGCGTCTTGCTACGGAAGCTGAGTTGGAGCTTCTTGACATAGCAACCACTGTCGGCTGGGATGCCATTGCTCAGTTTGATAAGACTGGGCTGAGCACCATCTATGTGCGAAACCATCGTTTGAAGATCGACTATCAGATCTTCAGATACACTGAGACTTATGAGGAATACTTGGCGGATTATCCTCATCTCGATAAGGAGCTGTAACTCATGAACAAGACAACCATGGAACAGGTGTATTTCGATTGGTTGCTTCAGAAGATTCATGACCCTGAAGTGTTCCCTCTCGCAATTTACACCCGTTTACTGCATCGTCTATTCGAGTTATCGTTCTTCTGGACAAATCCCATGGATGTCTCTCGGTTAGATGATGCAGTCGACCTGCGGTATCGCTTTGGTCGTGAGGAAGGATATTCTCAAGAGATCATCGCACATTATCTGGACATGAGAGATCCTTCCGTCCTTGAAGTTATGGTAGCATTGGCGCTCAGAATGGAAGAACATATTCTTGGCGATAGTGCTTACGGCAATCGTTGTGCTGACTGGTTCTGGGTCATGATGAATTCGATGCATCTCCAATGGTATGATGACCGTCATTATTCAGAAGGTACGGTCGACTCCATTGTTTTAGCCATGCTATACCATAGATATTCTCGAAACGGGGATGGTGGACTCTTCACTGTCAATGTGGACGAGAATACCGACATGCGGAAGGAAGATATTTGGTACCAGATGATGCGATGGATCAACCAAAATATTACACCATAAGGAGGCGTTAGTAATGTATAGACGAGAGATCGACATCCGCATTCACGGATTGGCATCCACGATTGTCCTTGGATATTTCGTCTGGAAGCTCTACCGTGAGAACAAGAGACTCAAAGAGGAGATCAGACAGGGAGGATAAACCGGATGCTCGACTTTTTTATGATCGCCACTAGGGGTGTTAAGCGTGGCGTTATAGAGGTCTATCCGAAATTTATCGTCAAGAAAAGTTCCGACCTCATGATTCGAGGAAGTGACTTTTACGCTGTTTGGGATGCAGAACGCAACACATGGTCTACTGACGAGAACATGGTCATCGAGCTCGTTGATCATGCTATGGATATTTTCGCTGAGGATCTTAGAGAGAAGACTACGGACGAGGTTGTTATCGCTCATATGTGGGATTCCTCTTATACCACGATTGATTCATGGCACAAATATTGTCAGCGCCAAATGCGTGATAGCTTTACGCCTCTAGATGAGAAATTGATATTTTCCAATACAACGGTAAATAAAGATGATTTCTCAAGCAAACGGCTGGACTATCCACTCGAGAAGGGTTCCTTTCCATCCTATGAGAAATTGATATCTACACTGTACGATCCTGAAGAACGTCATAAACTTGAATGGGCTATTGGAGCCATCGTGGTTGGTGACTCTAAGACCATTCAGAAGTTTATCGTCCTATATGGCTCTGCAGGTACTGGTAAGTCTACAGTCCTTAACATTATCGAGATGCTGTTCAAGGGTTACTATTCGACATTTGATGCCAAATCGCTTGGCTCCTCGAATAATTCCTTTGCACTGGAAGCCTTCAAGTCCAACCCCTTGGTGGCAATCCAACACGATGGCGACTTGTCGAGGATTGAAGATAACACTAAGCTGAACAGTTTAGTGTCACACGAGCTCATGACAGTGAATGAGAAGTTCAAATCGGCTTATAATAGCAGATTCATCTCATTCCTGTTCATGGGCACCAACAAGCCTGTTAAGATTACCGACTCGAAGTCTGGTCTGATTCGTCGACTCATTGACGTAAGACCAAGTGGTAACAAGCTTCCTCCTGACGAATACGATTTGTGTATGGCTCAGATTCCATTTGAGCTTGGAGCAATCGCATGGCATTGTAAAGAGGTATATTTGCAGAATCCAAAATATTATTCACGGTATGTCCCTACCGACATGATGCGAGCATCGAATGACTTCTATAACTTCATGGTAGAAGCGTCAATTACCATCAGTAAGACGGCAGGGAATATCTCCGTGGATCAGCTGTGGAGAATGTATCGTGAATACTGTGAGAATGCAAAAGTGCCTTATCCAATGACTAAGCGTGGGTTCGTGGAGGAAGCCACTACTTACTTCGATGCATATACCAGCAATGGACTTAACGGTGATCTGATCGGGCTTAAGAAAGATCGTTTCAAGTCTTCTAGGGAGGATAGGACAATTCCTACTCCTATCATAGACTTCACTGAAACGAAATCCCTGCTGGATGATATTCTCAAGAATGATCCTGCTCAGTATGCTAATCCGGAAGGAACTCCACTGAAAAGCTGGGACAATGTAAAGACAACACTCGAAGCTCTGGACACTCGTAGACTTCATTATGTGTTAGTCAGCGACATCCATCACATTGTTATCGACTTCGATATTCCTGATGAAGCCGGTAACAAGTGCTTTGAGAAGAATCTTGCAGCAGCCAGTAAGTTCCCTCCGACATATGCTGAGCTGAGTAAATCAGGACAGGGAATTCATCTACACTATATTTACGATGGTGATCCAACGAAATTGTCAGCGGTGTATGACGATCACATCGAGATTAAGGTTTTCTCTGGTAAGATGTCCTTACGACGAAAGCTCTCGAAGTGTAACTCGTTACCAATCGCTCATGTTTCAAGTGGGTTGCCGATAAAGGAGGATAGCAAAGTGATAGACTTTGACATTGTACGTAACGAAAAGCAGATACGCACGATGATTGAGAAGAACCTCGCTAAGGAGTACCATGCTAATACCAAGCCTAGCGTAGACTTCATCAAGAAGATTCTCGATGACGCATATGCTAGTGGTTTTAGCTACGACGTCTCTGACATGCAGCCATTGATATTTGCCTTTGCAGCAAGCAGTACGAATAGCTCGAAGGTATGTATCCGGTTGGTCAACGAGATGAAGTTCAAGTCTCCTGACATTGAGGAGAGGGAACAACCACCTGATCCGGAAGATATTCCTATTGTCTTCTTCGATATCGAAGTGTTCCCTAATCTGCTTCTCGTGAACTGGAAATACGCTGGCGTTGGTAAGAAGATCGTGCGAATGATCAATCCCTCGCCGGATGATATTTCTGAACTCTGCCAGGCACGTCTTATTGGCTTCAACAATCGTAGATACGATAATCATATTCTCTACGCCAGAATGCTCGGCTGGAGCAATGAGGAAATTTACGACCTAAGCTACAAGATTACCAACAGCAAGAAGGGTCAGAATCAGAATCTGTTCTTCCGTGAAGCTTACAACCTGAGCTACACTGATATTTATGACTTTGCTTCTGCGGGTAATAAGAAGTCCCTTAAGAAGCTCGAGGTCGAGATGGGTAATCAGACTGAGGAGTCTCTTCGCAAGAAAGGCTTCAATGATGAACAAATCCAGCTTATCATGGCAGGAACTCATCACCAGGAGCTTGGTCTTCCCTGGGATCAGCCTGTACCCGAGGACAAATGGGAGAAGGTCGCTGAATATTGTGATAACGATGTCATTGCAACCGAGGCAGCCTTTAACTATCTCTCTGCTGACTGGACTGCTCGACAAATCCTGGCCGACCTTGCTGACATGAGTGTCAACAGCTCTACCAACACACTGACTGCTCGAATTATATTTGAGGGTAATAAGGCTCCTCAGGAGTTCTTTAACTGGCGTGACATGTCTCAGCCTTGTAAGATCAACGAACATGAACGAGAATTTCTCAAGATGGCTTGTCCCGAAATGATGGCTAAGCCGCATGGTGACGCTAAGAGCGATTTGCCGTATTTCCCTGGTTATGAGTATAAGAATGGGAAGTCGAGATACCGTGGTGAGGAAGTCGGTGAAGGCGGTCATGTTTACGCCGAGCCTGGGATTCATCTAAACGTAGCTCTTCTTGATATTTCCTCGATGCATCCTCATAGTGCAATTGCCGATATAGCATTTGGTGTTTATTATACTACTCGATTTAGAGATATCGTCGAGGGTCGAGTAGACATCAAGCACGAGGACTGGGATGCTATCAAAGATATTCTGGGCGGTAAGCTCGTGAAGTATGGCGAGCGAGTTAAGAATGGCGAACTTACCTCGAAGGATCTGGCAAACGGTCTAAAGACTGCTATTAACGCCGTCTATGGTCAGACATATGCTGGGTATGACAATCCGTTCAGAGATCCTCGTAACATCGATAATCTCATCGCTAAACGTGGTGCACTCTTCATGATAGACCTCAGACATGCTGTTCAAGAGAGAGGTTTCACAGTCGCTCACATTAAGACAGACTCGATCAAGATCCCGAATGCAACACCTGAGATCATCGAGTTTGTCAATGAGTTCGGCAAGCGATATGGCTATACCTTCGAGCATGAGGCTACCTACGAAAGGATGTGCCTCGTCAATGACGCCGTCTATATTGCTAAGTACGCAACCGTCGATGAGTGCGTGAAATTGTATGGACGAGAATACGTGGAGTCTGACCGTTCCGTTGTCGCTGATTGCAAAAAGAAAGGCGGAAAGTGGACCGCAACAGGAACCCAATTCCAAGTCCCGTACGTATTCAAGACTCTGTTTTCCAGAGAACCAATCGAGTTCGCAGACATGTGTGAAACAAAATCTGCCTCTACTGCTCTATATCTCGATATGAACGAGGACTTACCTGACGTAAGTGGAGCTGAGAAGGAACTTGAGAAGCTCACACAGAAGATCAACAAGCAGCCTGATGGACCCACTCAGGTTCAGATGGCTCGTCGTGACGACCTTAACATCGAAATCGAGAAGGGTCACAATTATATTTTCATAGGTAAAGTCGGACTGTTCTGTCCCATCGTCCCTGGTGCTGGTGGTGGGCGTCTCATGAGAGAGGCCGGACCTGGCAAGTACGCCAACGCTGGTGGCGCATCTGACTTCAGATGGCTTGAGACAGACATGGTCAAGCGACTTGGTCTTGAAGATAAAGTCGATAAGCGCTATTACCAGAAGCTGGTCGATGGGGCTGTCGACACCATATCCAAGTATGGGGATTTCAGCTGGTTTGTCAGTGATGACACCGACGAGCCGCCATGGTTCCAAGCAGATGAACCCTGGACTGAGAAACCCGATGATATTTTCAATAAAAGATAAGGAGATTCACAATGGAAAGAGTTACTCACAATCTCGAATTCGAGAACGCCCACATCATGTTCACCAACTTCCGTGGCCTGCCCACCAAATTCGATCCTGCTGGTGGTAAGCGGACCTTCTGCGTCGCTATCCCTGATCCTGACCTGGCTCAGCAGATGAGAGACGAGGGTTGGAACGTCCGTGTTCTGGCTCCTCGCAATGAGGATGAGCTGCCTCTAGATTACATGCAGGTCAAGGTGGCCTTCGGAAGCATCCCTCCCAAGATCATCATGATCGCGAACGGCGTACAGACGCCTCTGGATGAGACTGACATTGGTCAGCTTGATACAGCTGAGATCCAGAACGTTGATCTGGTCATTCGGCCCTACAACTGGAGTGTCCGTGGTGATACGGGTGTCACTGCCTATCTGAAGGCTATGTACGTCACGATCGAGATGGATCGCTTCGCTATCAAGTACGAACAGCGCGAAGCACCTCGTCGCCGTCAGCCTGAGAAAGATGATGGCGATCTGCCCTTCTGATGATACCACATTGATATTTGTGTGATCATACAAACAAAACTAACGAAAAGAGGAACAAAAACATGACTTACTACAGATCCAAATTCACCAACCGCATCATCGCATCCAACTTCGCTCGTTGCCTGGACTACGTCTACGGTCGTGAAACTGTCGAGGACATGATCGAGGCAGGCGACCTGATCGTCGAGGAAGCTCCGACTGTCGAGGACTGCATCAAGAACGGCGGCGGCAGTGTCGCTGTGGTCCGCTATATGGAGCTGAACCCTGACGTCACCTGGAACGACGCTTCCCAGGAGATCCGTCGGATGAAGAAGGAGCTGGACGCTCAGAAGCGCTACAACCATCGCTACTTCGACTGATGACACACTACGCGGGAGGTCTTCATTGATATTTGAGGGCCTCCCGCTCTCTATATGGCGGGACGGGTCTGCCAGCCCTTACCGCTACAGCTTGGCAGTAGTTGAGTCGTAGCCGGAACTATGATATTCAACACGTCAAAAGTAAAGTCATCATGTACCTACAAACCTACCGATGAGATTCGTTCTGTTAGACTTTATTTTAGAAAGGAAGTGAATACTTCGCTCTTTTCTCGAGCATCCGTCTTATACATTTCAGCAACCAGACAGAATGATCTCGGACCTCTCTTAAGAATATCGGCTACTCTCATTATAGAAAGGAAGTGAAAATCCTCCTTACTTAATCGAATAGCTTTGAAATAGCACATCACATTATCACTTTTGAACACTTTAACAAACCCGATATTCTTGAGAGAGTGATCTGGACCTCTAGCTCAATTGGTTAGAGCATCCGGCTCATAACCGGGCGGTTCAGGGTTCAAGTCCCTGGAGGTCCACCACGCAAAAAATACACACTGTATTATGGAGAAGATCCACTTTATAATTCACTCGTTGAATCTAGGATCGGTTAACCCTAAGAAAGGGCTCACAAATTGTGGGCTCTTTCTTTTATATTTTAGGAGGTACTACTATGAATACTTACGAATGGGCAAAGAACGAACTCGAGCTAGCTCGTGAAAACGAGATCGCTCAGTGCAAGAAGGAGGGAGACTACCATCCTGGCGACGAGGACTACAGTCTCATGTGCTACGACGCAGCAGAGCAGCTACTCGACGTTTTTGAGGGGCAGGATCACAGTGGATATTCCGCCAGGATTGTCTGCTCCATCTTCGAGCGACTGGTGAAGGGTAATCCTTTGACGCCTGTTACGGACGAGGACGACCAATGGAAAGAGTGTTATACTGTCGCAGAAGATCCTGTAAAGCGCTATCAGCACAAGCGTATGAGTAGCTTGTTCAAGCATATTGATGCTGATGGGACTGTGACTTATCATGATAACAATCGAGTCCAAACCTATCACCCCGATCTTGGCGGCTTCTCAACGCGCTTCACCGATAACATCGCGAACGAATACTTTCCGCTCACGTTCCCTTATACAGGAGATACGATCAAGGTACGTGTTAACGATTTCGATAACATCGAGACTGCAAATGGTCGCGTTGATGTTCGTCATGTTATCGACGCAACTAAAAACGGTATGGAGCATGTCTATATCGATCGGTACTTCATGAGACCCGAACGTGACAATGACTACTATGAGATCGACGTGTTCACTTATCGTGACATCATTAAATCCGGTGTTGCAAACAAAAAAGGAGGAAACTGACAATGGCTGAAACCAAATCCCCGTACGAAGACTTCTTGAACGATCTCAAGAAGAACCTCGAGGCCGACAAGCAGAAAAGAACTGACCTCGACAATCTCATGATCGGCATCGGTAGCTTGGCTGAGATCTCTGCTATCACGATGAAGACCTTCGTCCAGAACGGCTTCACTCGTGAGGAAGCTTTGGAGGTTGTAAAGACGATGATCTCTACGACCTTCACCGGAATGATTGGTCCGAAGTAATGTTTGCTCTGTACGATTACCAGCTCGATGCTATTGAGCGGCTACGTACGGGATGTGTGCTCAATGGGGGCGTGGGAAGCGGCAAATCTCTCACGTCCCTTGGGTACTACTATCTCCGTAATGGTGGTAAGCGCTCATATCTCGAGGGTGGCGATTACGCTGCGATGCTTGAACCGAAAGATCTCTACATCATCACAACAGCGCGCAAACGAGACTCGAAGGAATGGCAACAGGAGATGCAGCACTTTGGTATCTCGACTGAACCGGAGTATAATATATATTTCAACAAAGTCGTAGTCGATTCCTGGAACAATATCGAAAAATACGCCGAGGTGAAAAATGCGTTTTTCATTTTTGATGAGCAAAGACTAGTCGGTTATGGTGCTTGGGCTAAGGCATTCCTCAAGATCGCTCGAATGAAGGACGGCGTAGCTCCTAACGAATGGATATTGCTCACAGGAACTCCTGGTGATACCATGATGGACTACATGACTCTGTTTATCGCGAACGGTTGGTTTAAGAATAAGACCGACTTCGTAAATCGACATATTGTCTATGACTACAGGAGCAAGTATCCCAAGATCAAGCAATATCTCGATGAGGGAAGACTAAATGCTATGAGACGTCGTGTGCTTGTCGACATGGACTTCCGAAGAGAGACAGTCCAGCACCACATTGATATTTGGTGTACGTATAACAAAGGGTTATACAAAGAGGTCAGCAAGCGCAGATGGAACCCCTACGAGGACAGACCAATCGAGTCAGCGGGCGAGCTCTGTTATATTTGGCGCCGCATCTCGAATACGGACGATAGCAGACAACTTAAGCTACTCGAGATCTTCGAGGATCATCCACGGCTCATTGTATTTTATAATTTCGATTACGAGCTTGATATTTTGAGAGAATGCTTCCAGGGTCAAAAGGTCGCTGAGTGGAATGGTCATAAACATGAGATGCTACCTAATGGGAAATCTTGGGTCTATTTGGTACAATATACGGCAGGCGCTGAAGCTTGGAACTGCATCACAACAGATACGATCGTGTTCTTCTCGCCGAACTACTCCTATAAGATCATGACGCAGGCTGCAGGGCGCATAGACAGGGCTAATACGCCGTACACCCATTTATATTACTATCATCTTAGAACGCGCTCAGGGATCGATATGGCCATTCAGAAGGCCTATAATCAGAAGAAGAACTTCAACGAAGCTATGTATGTACGATAAGGAGGAACACTAATGGACAATTACAGCTTCTTACACAGCTTGACGGAGGGTATGGACGCTGGTATGGAGGTCATGCTGACGTTCAGAGAAAGTGCTATCACCGTGTCTGTTATCAAAGGCATGCGTGAGCGAGTCGTCACGATCAGTCGTGTGACTTATGTCGACGGGGAATACTTCCCGAAGAGCCTTTTCGAGCTTCAGTCTGAACTCGAGCAGGTTGTGCGTCATCTGACGTATGGTGTGGATCATGATGTGATCTGATTGATATTTCTAAAATACGGAGGTAACTATTATGAAACGCTTACTTATTACATTCCTCGCTGTCATGATGCTTTCTGGTTGCGCTGCACCTGCCGCTGTGGTGAGTCCTAGCGCTGCTACGCTCTCTAAGGGTCTGAGACTCCATGATATTTTCGTGGACACTACGAAGTTTGCGTACGCTTATGAGGACGAAGGCGATGATCCTTATGACTACTATAGTCTCAACTGTGCTGGTGCAACTCTCAATGACTTCAACATCGCTATGCTGAAGGTTAAGGACGCTGGATTCGTCGAGAATGCTTCTTATAGCGGCATGACCGAGGTATTCTGCTATGTTGGATACAAAGAAGGTTACCAGTGCTATATGTGCCTGGTTTACGGATGCTTCGAGATGATCATCCGACCCGAAAATCACTTGGAACTTCAGGAGGCAAATGAAAATGAACAATGATAAAACACCCATCTACCCCGATCTGAGCAACATGTGGGCAGCAGCAAGCAGTGGATATTCCACAAACATCATCGCGCACAATATGGGGATTGTTGCAGCGTCGACGATCGAGCAGCAGAAGATCAATCTGCGCAACTCAGAGCTCCTCAAGCAGATCGATGACCAGATGAAAAGCATCAGGAGGTCTCTCGAGGAGATCAACAAGCGTAGGATCATGGTTCAGCGATGATCAAATATGAAGTTTTCATCGAAGAGGACGATCTCAGAATGATCGAGGAACTCGCATCTTGCGGTGTGTCTATCAGCATTATTTTCCGTAATGCTATTTTTAGTAATTACACTTATAGACGCCGTGAGCTAATGGACCGTCTAGAAATTGTAAAGGAGCAATACGAATGAAACAGGTCGTGTTATATGGCCTTGGCGAGGCTAAGGACAACTACAGGGCTCTGCGATACTACATCATGCAGGCCGAGCACATGGATGTGAAGGGACTTAAGGGAGCTGCAGAAATCATGTGTAGCATCAATCCTTCCATCGAGCGGGTCTACGCAGTTGATAACCGACCTCATCTCCTCGACGAGTATTACGCATCTCATAACGCCAAGGTCATCGAGCCTTGTATGATATTTCGTGATACTCTCGAACGGGATGGGATCGTCTTAATTTAAGGAGGTAAGTATTATGGTTCTCAAAGTATGTGATCGCTGTGGCTGTGAAATCAAGCCCAAGAACAATGATCCTAGCGCAATCAAATTCGGTTGGACTAGGTATGACGGTGACTTCACCAACAAGACCGGAATCGAGCCTTTTGATCTGTGCAGCGTCTGTATGAAGCAGCTCGTGGTATTCCTTGGGTGTGAGCCTAAGCGAATCGGCGTGAAAGACACCATCAACGAACAGGAGAAAGCTGTGATCCAGAACGAGATCAATAAGACTCTCGAGCAGATCAAGAAGTTACAGGAGAAACACGCGAAATAAACAGCCCCTATTATGGAGAAGAAGAAATATCGTCTAATCGGTAAGACACTGCTGCACCCCAGCAGAGACGCAAGTTCGAGTCTTGCTATTTCTTTTTCTCTTATTTTTGTGAAACACGAAAGGAGATTACTATGTATATCAAGAATCTGGAAAAGATCGCTAAGGTGATCGAGAAGTTTGGTATCGAGTTCTACAACGAGCACAAGGAGGAAATCGACGCTGTCGGCAAGGAAGTCGAAAAGCTCGAGAAGGATGGGGTCACTGATCACATCCACACCAAAGCCGTGAATCCCAACGAGCTCATCACTCAGACTCGTGTAATCTATGACGTGGAGCTCGTGGATCACAAGCATTGGATCGAAGATGGGCGGTTGTACATGTCCCTGCGCTACAAAGTTGCTACGGATGTCGGTGATGTTGATCTGCTGTACTCCAAGATTCGCATGCCGTTTGTTGTGGACCGCTTGCCCAATCTGGAAATCGATACTAGTGGTCGATTTCTGCTGAGTGCTGGTGGTTGTACGTTCTGGCTGTATGATGCGAAGCATCCTAACTATCCCTCGCTGGACGAGGCTGCTATCTTCGAGCATATGGAGAAGCCTCCTGAGCGTGAGATGACCGTCGCTGAGATCGAGAAGGAGCTCGGCTACAAGGTGAAAGTCGTCGGAGGTCCATATGACAAACGCGAGAAGTAACTTCCTTAGACGGAAGAAGGTACTCGCGCAAGAACGTAAGAAGCGTTGTAATGATATTCTGACGTCTGCTTGGATTCATGAGCAGACTAAGGACGAGGGCATCGAGTGGATTCGGTGCTCTCGTTGTCATTACACGTACTCGCTCACTACCAATCAGTTGGAGCGCTACGAGTACCCCTGCATCTGTCCACTCTGTAACCGCTATATGCTTGGTGTAAGAAAGGAAGATAAGGAATGACACTTAAGGAGTATAAAGAGTGTAGGAAATCACTTGACGTTTTCAAATGCTCGAAATGTGGGTTCAAGTACGTTGTTGATCGTCTGCATCCTTGCTATGAAATCGAGGTTGCAAAATATCCACCAGTGTGTCGTTATTGCAAACAGCCGATGAAGAAACTCTACGAAGATGTATAAGGAGGATACATATGACACTTGAAGACTACAAGAAGGAGAAGCTCAGTCTTGATGAGTTCGCCATCTGGAAGCCTATTACGCACGTATTTGATATTTTCAAATGCTCGAAGTGTGGGCATGAGGAAGCTGGAATTTACCAGTACGTTATCTCTGGACACAGAGTTTGGCAGTATCCTTTGAGCTGTCCTGCCTGTGATCGGAGCATGCTGGGTGTGGATGTTGATCGCACTGACATGGTTCTTGGACTTGATCTTGCAGCGAAGGAGGATAAGGCATGACGTATGTAGTATCCGTCTCTGTGACCACTGATATTCTCGTGAAAGCAGACGACTATCGTGAAGCACTCGAAAAGGCCAAATACCTTGTCGATATGGGCGATGTCGAGTTGGATTACATGGCCACTTCAGAGAACACTAAGTACGAAGTCACTGGAGCTTTCGAGAGGAAAGTGTACGGTGACTGATATGGTTGCACTGCTGTACATTCTTTGCACGATCCTTGTGATATTTGTCATCCCGGTTAACCTCTTCTGGGACGACTGGATGAACGAGTATAAAGAATATAAGAAACATAAGGAGGATGAGACTTGATCAAATTTGAAAACATCGAGATCTTCGGCTGGGAAGCTGCCATTCGCGGTATGCGGAACAGCTGGAACAGCCACGAGAAAAGCGATAGTGGGTATATTCCCATGATCGCTGAGTGGGGGCAGAACGGTACTGAGCAGAAATATATTGTCGGTGATGCTGACTATACTCTCATGAAGCAGTTGGCGGGCGCAGGAGCTTCTCATGCCAAGTACAGACGGTATATCAATGTCACGGTTGATGTTACTGCTCCCTTGTACTGGTGGAAGGAATTCGACACTTACAAGGTTGGTACGGTCGCCAATAGTGAAAGCACGATGCATACTCTGGTGAATCGCCCACTGACTCTTGAAGACTTTGCCGTCGACTATATCAAAGAGGACGATAACTCGATTGCGCATTTCCGGGAGTTCATATACCGCATCAATGACCTCAGAGACGAGTACATCGTGCTGAAGGAAAGCGGCGATGATAAATACGCTCGTAGAACGTGGTATCAGATCATCCAGTTCCTCCCTTCTTCTTTCTTGCAGAAGCGTACCATGCAGCTCAATTACGAGGTGCTCGCTCATATCTGGAAGGATCGTAAGAACCACAGACTGGATGAGTGGCGAGAGGGCTTCTGTCAGGAGTTCATTAAGAAACTGCCGTATTCGGAGGGGATTGTATGGAACAAATGACGCTCGAATGCTCATTCAACATGACAACTCTCGATTGGATATTTGAGAGGTGCAAGCAATATGGTCTTGTTCCTTCTGAGTATCTGACTAATCTTGTTCTAAGAGATAAGAAAGAGCAAGAAAAGATCGAGGAGACGTATCGGAGGAAACATGGGGTATATTGAGTATGAGTAACTTCTGGCATTTTATGTTTGCGGTCCTTATTATTTTCATATATGGATATGCGTTGAAAGGAGCGTTGTTAACATGACAGCATTATTGTTCGCACTTGGCATTGTCGCGTTGAGTCTTGTGCTGATCGTCTTCACGGTTCATCACATGGTAGATACGGTGATGAAGTTGCACGACGACTTACTCGATGAGCGACTCGGTAACTACGGCATCAATAAGGTAAGCAAGAAGTACAAGGAGGATGACAATGATTCTGACCGGACATGAAATCAGACACCAGGTTGAACTGGGCAACATCGTGATCGAGGACTTCAATGAAGCTCAGCTCGGTCCTAATTCCTATAACCTGCGGCTTGGCGATGAGCTGCTCGTGTATAAGGAAGCGATCTTGGACCCTCGTAAGGACATGAAGACGGCTGTCGTGAAGATCCCTGAGGAAGGGCTCGTGCTGATGCCTGGCGGCCTGTACCTCGCTAAGACACAGGAGTACACTGAGACGCACGGCTTTGTGCCTCAGGTGGTTGGTCGCAGCTCTATTGGGCGTCTTGGCTTGTGGATTCACGTCACTGCTGGATTCGGTGACCTGGGATTCAAGGGCAACTGGACACTCGAGCTGGCTTGTGTACAGCCTGTTCGGGTCTATCCTGGCATGCAAATTTGCCAGACGTTCTATCAGACGGTCTACGGCAACGCTGCGGATGAGTACCATGGTAAGTATCAGGGCAGTCGTAGCGTGGTGAAGAGCCGGATCTACCAGGAGCTTGGCGAGCATGGTGAAGAGGCACAGCAGCCTCGTGTTCTCGATCCTGCAGACGACTGGATTCCTCGATTTGCCGAAGAGATCGGTTATACGCCTAGCAACGATGCTATGAGCCTCAACTTCCGGATCAATCAGTATCCTTGGGATCTTGCTAAGGGGATTGATTACGGTCCATATGGAGGTAGACGATGAACACAGAGGAAGCTCGCAATTGCTTAACCTGTGGTAATATGGTCTTCGACTGCTTGTGGGGTGAGTACAAATGCTTGGAATTCCAGCATCGTATTTACAATCCTGAGGAGTATGAAGACTGTACTTCGTGGGTCAAATGCTCGAAAAAGAAGAAAAGAAAGGAGTCAACTTGCTATGATGACGAATGAAAATGCCCTCGCAACTCCTGATTATCGGGACAAAATCATCGCTTTGATGGAGAAAAACGAGACTCTGGAGAAGCTTGTAGAGGCTTATAAGGAGGAAAACGAGAACTTGAAGGACGTTATTCGTGAGTTCAAGGCTATCGTTGAGCGCAATTTTGGTGAGAACAGTTGACAAAATGATACACTAGTCTCTGAAAAAGTTGACAGTTTGATACACTACTCTCTGAAAAAGTTGACAGTTTGATACATTTGAGAAGCCTAAAAACCCCGAATATTGACATTTTGATACACGAAAATTGCAAAAAATCGTGTATCAAAATGTCAAGAATGGCCATTTTTAGGGGTATTGGATGTATCAAACTGTCAACTCAAAGTGTATCATTTTGTCAACTTTTGGGACTTTTCGAGGAAAATTGACGAAAAAGTTGACAAAATGATACAAAATTGGGTAAAAAATGTATCATAATGTCAAGTAAGTAATATATACCTATTACGTGAGAAAAAATAGTAAAAATAGGGTATTTTTCTATTATATAAATAGGGTTCGCTTAGTTGACAGTTTGATACATTTTGAGTTGACAAAATGATACACCCCTTTGAAAGGAGAATTTTATGAAATTTAAGCTTCGAGCATGTTTTGATCCCGACGAGCCGTGCGTGTCTACTGGTATATTCCAGTATGAGCTCGCAATGAGACTCAAAGCTGCTATAGACGCTAGTATTTATAACGTCAGCGAGGTAGCTAAGAAATCCGGGATCAGTCGATTAACGCTGCAACGGATCATCAACGGACAACATCAACCACAGTTGTTTACTTTGGTAAACATTTGTGTCGGTCTTGGTCTGAAGATTGGCGATATCGTATGGGATAGAGGATTCAATGTGACGAAAGGTTCTAACCTGGCTCATTGTCAGTACACGACGCCTAGTGGTATTCTAATGATCAAAAAGAGTAGTCTCGATTTTAAGTCGACCTCTCAGATCAATCTGATCAGCCGAGATACGTATGCGGTGAGATTAGCAATGAGAATCAACAGAGCTTTGGAAGACGAGCTGAGCTGCCAAGATCTGTTAGCTGTATGCACTGGTATAGATAGCACTACTATCAGTAAGTATCTCAACAATCTTCGAGTCCCTTCTCCTGCTCATATGGCGAACATTTGTTTTGCTTGTGGAGAACTGATCGATGATATTGTGCCGTGCGACAAATTCATCTATAAAGGAGAGATCAATCGTGGGTATTGATTACAGACCATTGGTGATTGGCGATCCTAGCGTGTCTCGAGTACATCGGGATACATTCGCTTCTATTGTTGGTAGACGGCTTCGAGCCATCATGACCGAGCATAACATCTATACGCATGATCTTGCCAATTGGGCAAACGTGTATAGACAGACTGTGATCAAGTGTCGGACTGAACGTCGAGTGCCGAACACGCCTACAGTCATCAACATCGCAGCAGCATTAGGAATTAGGATCAGTGATCTGATTCCTGATAACGTTTATGTTAACGATAGACTTCCTGAACAAAACGTTGAGCAAGCTTGGATTGGATATTCTTGTGAACCATTCGAGCTGTCTGTGGAACCTAACGCTTGCTGTCTGTGGAATATTAACCAATACGAGACAATCGAGTCTTGGAACAGAAGACTGGTAGCTACATTACATGAAAATATGGAGTACAACTTAATCGACGCTGTTCCACTTGCTGAAGTGAGCGGTCTTCACTTTACGACAATCTATAATGTCATCGATTATAAGAGAATCCCAACGCTGCCTACACTCTGTAATCTGTGTATGGCTCTTGGATGCTCTATCGATTATATGATAGATTGTCATGACTTTCTATGGGTCTAATTTTTCTTAGACAACTGTCCCCGCGAGGATTTCACGCTCTTTTATGGGGAGAAATGAACCCGTGTCCTTTTAGAGGCACTTTTTGTTCATTCTCTCTTGTTCTTCGCAAAGGAAGGGGGAGCTCATGAGTAGAAGTAAGAGATTAGAAAGTGGATTCCAGGATGGACTCATCAAAGATCTGAAGACAATGTTCGATGGATGTATGGTCTTCAAGATGGAGCAACGTCAGGGCATTCCTGATCTCTTGCTTTTACATCAAGGTCGATGGGCTGCTTTGGAATGCAAACAGCATGCGAAAGCAAAACATCAGCCGAATCAAGATTACTATGTTGATAAGATGAACGAGATGTCTTTTGCGCGTTTCGTTTATCCAGAAAATAAACAGGAGGTACTAGATGAACTTTATCAAACGTTCCAATCTAGAGGGTAAGCATGCCCTTCTCAGCGCCAGCAAGTATCACTGGATCAATTACGACGAAGAACGTCTTCAGGAGTTCTATCGTAATCAGAGAGCTGCTGAGCGCGGCACACTGTTGCACAACTATGCCATGCAATCGATTCTTCTTGGTCAGAAGCTTCCTCGTTCTAAGAAGACTCTGAACATGTATGTGAACGATGCTATTGGATTTGCAATGACTCCTGAGCAGGTTCTCTACTACTCTGATAATGTCTTCGGTACTACCGATGCAATCAGCTTTAGAGGGAACACTCTTCGTATTCATGACTATAAGTCTGGGTACATTCCTGCACACATGGAACAACTGCGAATCTACATGGCCCTGTTTTGTTTGGACTATCAACAAGATCCTAATAAGATCTCTTCCGAGCTTCGGATCTATCAGAACGATGATGTGATGATCGAAAATCCTGATCCTCAAGAGATCGAATATATCATGAATAAGATTCGCGTCTTTGACGGGATCATCAATCGACTGAAGGTTGAGGAGGGTTAACCTTGAATCCGATCGCTGAAGAAATTGCTTCCTATCTTGGTTGTTCTGAGAATGAAGAAGCGATTGCTCACTATGGCGTTAAACGTCGTTCTGGGCGTTATCCTTGGGGTTCGGGCGAGAACCCTTATCAGCATAGTGCAGACTTCTTAGCTCGAGTTGAGTCTTTAGCTAGTGAAGGCAAAGCAGAAAAAGACATTGCCAAAGAACTTGGTATGACTACAACTGATCTTCGTATGCAGGTTCGAGTTGCAAAGCATGAACGTCGAGCACTTGAAGCTGATAGAGCGCGTTCTCTTAGAGATGATGGTCTGAGTCTGCAAGAGATTGCTAACAAGATGGGTTATACCAATGACTCGTCTATTCGTTCTCTCTTGAATGAGAACACTGCCGTAAACAAGAATCGTGCTAATGCTACTGCTGAGATTCTTGCTAAAGAACTTGAAAAGAAAAATATGATCGACGTTGGTGCTGGTGTTGAACATGAGCTCGGTGTTACTAATAGCACTCTGAAAGAAGCTTTGTTCATCCTCGAGACCAAAGGTTATCAGGTTTATGGTATTGGTCTTCAACAGACTACCAATCCTAAACAACAGACCATCACAACGATTCTTGCTAAAGATGGTTTCGATCAGAAGTATGCATACAATCATACGGAAGAGATTGCATCTTATGGAGACTATCATTCTAAAGATGGCGGTCTTTCGTTCAAGAAGACTCAGTATCCTGCTAGCGTCGACAGCAAACGAGTTATGATCGAGTATGGTGATCAAGGCGGCTCTGCTAAAGATGGTGTTATCGAGCTTCGTCGAGGCGTTGAAGATCTCGATCTTGGTAACTCTCATTATGCACAGGTTCGTATTCTTGTTGATGGCACACACTATCTGAAAGGTATGGCTATCTATGCTGATGACCTTCCTGATGGCGTAGACATTCGATTCAACACGAACAAACCAAGTGGTACACCGAAAGAAAAGGTTATGAAAGGGATTAAAGAAGATCCTGACAATCCTTTTGGTGCCGCTATCAAAGCCAATGGTCAAAGCTATTACATTGGTAAAGATGGTAAAGAGCATCTTGGTGCCATTAACAAGATCAAAGAAGAAGGCGACTGGGATAAGATGAGTAAGAACTTGTCTTCTCAGTTCCTTTCCAAGCAACCTATGAAACTAATCAGACAGCAGCTCGATCTTACTTACAAAGATCAGGTTGCTGAACTTGATGACATCATGTCGCTTACCAATCCAACTGTTAAGAAGAAGCTACTACTTGAATTCGCTAACAATTGTGATGGTGCTGCGACTCATCTTAAAGCTGCAGCGTTCCCAAGACAAACTACTCAAGTCATTCTACCTTTGACTAAGATCAAAGACAATGAAGTCTATGCACCTAACTATAAGAATGGCGAAACCTTAGCTTTGGTTCGTTATCCTCATGGTGGTACATTTGAGATTCCTATTGTTACTGTTAATAATAAGAATGCTCAAGGTAAGTCTGTGATTACCAATGCTGTTAAAGATGCTATTGGTATTAGTCCTAAGACTGCTGAACGTCTGTCTGGTGCAGACTTCGATGGTGACCAAGTCATTTGTATTCCTGTTACTCCCAAGGCAAACATTAAGTCTACTCCTATTCTGGATGACTTGAAAGGCTTTGATCCTAAGACTGCCTATCCTTATCGTGAAGGCATGAAGGTAATGACTGAAGAGTATAAGCAGAAACAAATGGGCATGGTTTCTAATTTGATCAATGACATGACTCTTAAAGGAGCCAATGAGAAAGAGATTGCTCGAGCTGTTCGGCATTCGATGGTTGTCATTGATGCAGCAAAACATAAGCTTGACTACACTCAGTCTGAGAAAGACAATGGTATTGCTGAGCTTAAACAGAAGTGGCAAGGTCGAGTTGATCCTGTAACTGGCAGAGTTTCTACTGGTGCTTCTACTCTGATCTCTAGAAAAGGACAGACTATTCAGATGCCTGAGACTAAAGGATCTGGTAGAATCAATCCTGAAACTGGTGAAGTTGAGTACAAACTATCTGGCCGTACCTATGTAGACAAGAAGACTGGCGCTATTAAGGAAGCTACCAAAGATGTCAAGCTCCTCTCCGCTGTCCCTGATGCACGCATCCTCTCTTCGGGTACAGCACAGGAAGAAGCTTATGCTGACTACGTCAATAAGACTAAAGCCTTGGCAAACAAGGCGCGCAAATTGTATCTAGCTGAGGGTAACTTAGAAAGAAAACCTGAAGCTGCAAAGAAGTATGAAACAGAAGTAGGCTCCCTTAACTCCAAGCTCAACATCGCTGCAAAGAACGCCCCCCGGGAGCGGAGAGCCATTGCGATAGCAAACTCTCAAGTCAAAGCTAAAGTTCAAGCTAACCCTGAACTTCAGAACGATAAGAAAGAACTCAAGAAGCAGAAACAAATTGCCATCACTACAGCTAGACAACTGGTAGGTGCTGATAGTAAGGGCAGCAAGATAGACATCACTCCCAAGGAATGGGAGGCCATACAGGAGGGGGCTATCAGTGATAGCAAACTTACTCAGATCCTTCGTTACACAGATACAAAAACTGTGAGAGCTATGGCTATGCCTAGAACTATGACTACCCTATCCACTGCTAAAGTATCTAAAGTCAAAGCAATGGCTAAGTCTGGCTACACTTTGGCAGAGATCGCTGATAGTCTTGGTGTATCTACTTCGACTGTCTCTAAATACATTGCTGAATAAAAGAGGTGATTACTTTCCATGTCTATTGCTATGTTAACTACTGTTGACAATCCTTATGATCCAAAGGATCAGTTCGATCAGTGGTATCAGTATGACACTGATAAAGGATACAATAGCTGTGGTCTACTGGATCGTATTGCTATGACTTCTCCAGCAATGTCTGATCAAGAGAATGCAGCTGAAATAGAAAGAGCAATTGATGAAATCATTCGATTCGATCCTTTGAATGTTTATAAGAAAGTTGTTCGTTGATTCTATTTGTTAACAAACAATAATAGTACATGAACATACTAATCAATTGAATCTTTCTGATTCATTCATAGTTTATTACTTCTTTGCTTTAGTTATAGTTAACTCAAAGCTTTCATTACATTTAGTTAATGAACTTAATAAAAGAAAAAGAATAATAAACTAAGTTAGTTAGGT
>ERZ1034687.283-NODE-283-length-33217-cov-12.632501_pt1 | contig 33217 bp, 32 predicted proteins | sample MGYA00520704_ERZ1034687 | MGnify/ENA primary metagenome ERZ1034687 (study PRJEB33766, sample SAMN09781762) | gut metagenome | biome: gut microbiome | host: Homo sapiens | place: Madagascar | study: EMG produced TPA metagenomics assembly of the PRJNA485056 data... | reverse complement strand
TTCTAATACATGGGTCGCGTCTTTTTTAAGGTTGGAGAACAATTCAAGAATCTCTTTGTTAACGGGAACGGCTTTGATTGTCTTTTTGCTTTGCTTTTCTTCTTCCAGACGATCAGCATTCTCAAGCAGATAAATAATCCGTTTCTCTTCCTCCGTATAAGTCTTTTGATCTTCTTTTAATTCGTTTACGTAATCCTTATGGTTGAAATTGAGGACAAATTGTATGAGTTTGCTAGAACGGACATCTTCTTCTAAGGCTAGTTGAAGAAGATCAACATAACGATTCACGAGCAACACAATAGAATCAACGAAGACTTGGATTAATAAAAGAATTCCCGAACCGATGGTAGCTAAGATGGACAAATCCGATGAACCATGAGATGAGATTTCATAAACTGCAATCAAAATAGCAACGAGTTTGCAGATATATTTCATGCTTTTTAAGAAGAGCAAAGCAATACGTTTCTGCTTCTTTTTGCTACGAATTACGCTTTTTTCATCATTCGTATCAATTTTATATACAGGTTCAATAAGGATGCTTGCTAAAGAAACGGAAAGAATAAGTGAATAAATGATGACATAGCTCAAAGAGTTTAAATTCGAAAAAATCAAATAGAGAAAATAAACAAGGAAAAGCACCTGAACAACGATGTTTAATATCTTTTTGATTTTGGCGAGTTCTCTTTTGATGATGCGAACCGCGGATAAAGTGTGACTAAGAGGGTTTGCCATAAAGAAATTATAGTTAAAAGAAGGGCAAAGAAAAAGGTTACCGAATGGTAACCTCAAGAAAGAGAACGTTTATTTCTTGCTTGCGCGATAGGCTTCCATCGCACGAACAACCTTGCTCTTTTTATTCAAAGCATAAGGAATGCCGTTTTCTTTAAGTAGTTGCTCAAGATATTTTTCAGCATCGCCTTCGTTGTTGTGCTCTAATTCGATTTCGTAATCGTTCATGCCAGAATAAGTATTCTTATCGATGGAAAGCTTGCCATTTTCATATGGGGCATCAATACGTTCCGTGGTTAAGGAAGTAATGATTTTTAAGGATTTCGTATGGATGTCTAACATGTTTAACATTTTCTTGATATCGCCATCAGGGAAGATGCCGTTATCACGGAAGTTAACGAAGGTTTCTTTATTCCATGTGCAGTTCTTTTCCAATAAGCCTTGGGAGAGTGGAACTTTTAAGGTCATTTCAAAATGGTTATCTCTCTCACGAATTCTTAAAGCTAATTTTTCTTTCGAAAGAATGCCATCTGTGGAATCAATGTAGTGGTTTACTTGGATGTAAGCTCCATAGTTTTTGTATTTTAAAGCTAGTTTTTCGTAGTCCGCTTTAGAGACTAAAGCTTTTGCTTCGATTTCAATTGCGTTGCTCATTTTATTACCTCGGTGTTATTATAACGCAAGTATGATATTTCTAGATGATGAATTCTTATTAAGAAACCTTTGGTGGGTAATCCTTCTCGCCATAATCTGCCTTGCTGGCATTGTTATTCTTCTTTCTTATATTGTCCATAAAAAGAAAAAAGAGCCGACCCATGTAGTGAATATTAATGATAATCTTCAAGCTATCGGTGGAAAAGATAACGTTCTTTCTCATTCTTTATCAGGCTCCCGCATTATTCTTCATTTGAAAGATTATTCAAAGGTCGAACGCGAGAAACTAAAGAAAGCAGGTGCGATAGGCTTTATCATGAAAAGTGATAAATTAACCATCGTTTTTAAAGAAAACGCGAAGGACGTGTATCAAAATTTATTTAAGGAATAGATTATGGAAACAAAACAAAAACGTTCTTTTAAATCTTTTTTGTTAGATTTTCTTAAAGGAATTTCTTTAGGGGTATCAGCTGCAATCGCGGGTTTATCGGCTGGGACAATTGCTGTAGTGGAAGGATGTTATGACTCTTTAGTCGGAGCCGTCTCTAGTCTTCGTAAAAACTTTAAGAAAAGCTTCCTCTTCCTTCTTCCTTATGCTATAGGCCTTTTGCTTGGCGCTCTACTTGCCCTTGTTGGTATTCAACGTGGTTACAAAGCGGCTCCATTCTCTTTAACTAGCCTTTTTGCTGGTTTGATTTTTGGATCTCTGCCTGTTGCTATAAAAGAATTGAAGAGAGGAACAAATGCGAAAGAAAGAGTTTCTCACTCTTTTTCCTTTCTTTTCTGCCTTCTTTTGGCTGCAGGTCTTGGAATTATGACTGCTTTGCTTAAATGGCAATTAAGTTTCTTCCAAGAAGATGGAACTCTTTATTGGTGGGTTTATATTTTAGCTGTTGTAGGGGGATTTATTGGTGCCTTCGCATGCGTTGTTCCAGGAATCTCTGGATCAATGTCCCTTATGGTTATTGGTGTTTATTACCCATTATTGAATACTTTCACAGGCTCTGATGCGATATGGCATTCAGGAAATTCATTAAAAATCACCTTAGGTATCGTAATGCTCTTTTTGTTCGCTATAGGTGCTTTAGGCGGGGTCTTTTTTGGCTCTAAGAGCATGAAATATCTTCTTAACAAACATCGTGTGACAACCTTCTTTGGTATATTTGGCTTGATTTTGGGCTCTCTTGTTTCTATGTATGTAAACTCTTCAATCTTCCCTTATTACACAGGGACAGAAATCGCTGGGAAAGTCTATCAAATTCAAACCTGGGATTATATTGTTGGCTCTATTCTATTTGTGCTTGCTGCTATTTTTATGTTCCTATTGCTGCATCGCCTAAATAAGAAAAAAGCTTCCGAAGAAGCTAATTTCTAAACACGTGTTTGGCAATATCTTCCGTTGGAAGACCCATAATATTGTCATAGCTCCCTTCAATACGAGAAACTAAAGGGAAGGGGTCCTGTATACCATAAGATCCTGCTTTATCGAGAGGGAGAAAACGATCGACGTATGTTCTGATTTCTTCTTCTGTCAAAGGATTGAAATAAACGAATGAGCGAACGGTTCGTGTGATTTCTTTTCCTTTACCTAAGTAAGTATAAGAAGTAAGCACAACCTGTTTCTTGCCACTTTCTTTTAATAACATCCTAACAGCGTCTTCTTTATCTTTTGGTTTCCCTAGGACTTGATTCTCTAAAACGACGATAGTATCCGCCGAAAGAACCTCATCGTTTGGATGGTCTTTGAAGATGGTGTAGGCTTTTAAAAGACTTTCTTCTTTCGATAATCTGGAAGGATCGTATAAAGCATCTAAAGCTCTTTCATCAACATTAGGTGAAAGAATCATAAAATCAGAAACTAATTTCTTGAGAAGAAGTTGTCTTCTCGGTGAAGAAGAAGCGAGGATGAACATTTTATTTTTCAGAACTCGACATGATGATTGGGACAATCATCGGGCTTCTTTCTGTTCGACGATAGATATAGTGGGAAAGGGCGTCTTTAATAGCAGATTTAATTTCACCAAACGAAGCTTTATGAGCCATTACTTGATTGACCACTTCCTGAGCATGCATCTGGGCATGACGAATAACGTGCGTATCTTCGGAAACGTTAAACCCACGAGAATAAACGATTGGAGGAACAATTAATCTGTTCTTCTTTGTATCTAGAGTCATAAGAACACAAACGATACCGTTATTCTTTAATTGTTCACGATCGTTAATTACAGCGCTAGAAAGGCCATCTAAATCCGTTCCATCGATATAAACGTCATCAGCAGGAACATGCATTCCCAAAGAAGAAACGACGTGATTACGTAGTTGAAGCATATCTCCATTCTCGCAAATAAAGATATTTTCCTTAGGGATACCAACTTCCTGGGCAATCTCACCATGAAGCTTTAACATACGATATTCACCATGCGCTGGCATGAAATATTTTGGTTGAGTCAAACGGAGCATTAAACGTAATTCTTGTCTAGATGGGTGGCCAGAGGAGTGAAGAGAGAAGGCTAAACCGTTTTGTTTGACATCCGCCCCTTCTTTAACCAATAAGTTCACCAACGTATCGATTAAAGCGCCATTTCCTGGAATTGGATTAGAGGAGAAGATAATGGTATCTCCTGGCACGATACGAACGTTTTTGTGCTCACCTTTTGCGATACGGGAAAGAGCAGCCATTCTCTCTCCTTGGGAACCGGTGCAAAGAATACAAATCTCACTCGCGCGATAATTACGGATCTGATCATCTTTAATTAAGGATGAATCTGGAATTTTGATATAGCCATATTGACGGGCAATGCCAACAACCGTTTCCATTGAGCGTCCTAAAATACAAATTTTACGGTTATGTTCAACAGCAACCTCAACAACCTGTTGGATACGGTTAATGTTACTTGAGAAGGTAGAGACAATAATTCTAGCAGGGGCTTTATCGAAAATTTCTTCGACTCCCTTACGAACATGGGTTTCCGATGGGGTGTATCCTTCGATTTCCGCATTTGTGGAATCGGCTAATAAAAGATCAACGCCTTCGGTGCCTAACTTAGCGACTTTAGAGATTTCAAAAGTAGGTCCGACAGGAGTTAAATCGATTTTAAAGTCGCCTGTATCAACGATTCTCCCTTCTTTTGTGTCGACGCAAATACCAAAAGAATCTGGAATAGAGTGCGTAACACGGAAGAAAGAAACGACAAAATCATCAGCAATTTTTACGATCGTATCAGAATCGTATTCCACGATTTTGATTTGATCTTTGATACGGTTCTCTTCTAACTTGTGACGAATTAAAGCAGCCGCTAATTTTGGCGCATAAATCACAGGAATATAAACTGAACGAATTAAGAAAGGAATACCACCGATATGGTCTTCATGACCATGGGTGATAAAAAGTGCTTTAATTTTATTACGGTTATTTTTTAAATACGTGTAATCAGGAATGACATAATCAACGCCTGGAAGGGACGCTTCGGGGAAACGTACGCCAGCATCAAGAAGAATAATGCTTTTCTCCGATTCAATGCAGTATGTGTTTTTACCAACTTCGCCTAAACCGCCGAGCGCAAAGACGTTTATACCATTTTGAAAACCTATCATAAAGGCCTCCTCCAATAATGAATCACGAAATTTTATGTACTTCCGCTAAAGAAAATATACCACAAGAGCGATACGTTTCCCTATGGAATTTTATGAAAGCGTTTTCCAAAAGAATCACTTCTCTTTTAACGCCCTGATGAAGAAATAAAGAGCATATCCAAATGAAGGAATGCTGATGAGGTAAAGGAAAAGAGTCAAAGAACCCATGAAATCTAAAGGTAAAAGGACTTGGAAGTTTTCAATGACAAAATAAGGGTTATAAGCCAGCAAAGAATAAATGGCTATCGTAAGAATGCTAACGAACCCAAAGTGACATAAAGCGACGATGATCTTAACTTCCCTATTCATTTGAAAGGAGATTTCCCCATGGTTTCTTACGAAAAATTCATAGAAGAATAAAATCAAGCCGTTCCAAACAATCAAGATATAAACAGGGAAATATGGTAAAGAAGAAGGATAGAAAGAATCAGAAATTAAACAATTGATGAAGCCCCCAAAGAAATAAAGGCTAACTAAAACATAGAAAGGACGGAAAATAGACCCAAGGACTTTATGAATTGTCCTTCCTTGGTAAGGATAATAATCACGTACATCCCTCCTTTTCCATAAAGAAAGAAGGCTTCCTCCAAACAAAATGGATAAGAGCGCAATCAAATAAAGCTCGATTGGGAAAAGAGCGGAGAAATTCTTATCCCCAAAGAAATAGATTCCTTTGCCCCAATAAACACTTGTGATAATGATAATGAAAAGGCCTAAACAAACAGAAATAATTCCGTTGACTAACGTGGTTAAACGATAACGTTTTTCGTTTTCAGGATAGATGATTAAATGCAAAACGAATAATAGATAAATAGGGGTGAAGTAAGCCAATTCAATCGGGAAAATTCTTCCTTGATTATAAAACTTATCTAAATCGGATGCGAAAAAGGCAAATCCACGGAAGAACATGATGGAAGCAAAAAGAAAAAGCAGAACTTCAAGAACTTTAAGACAAATGTTAACGCTTCGTTTCATAAAGTGGACTCCCAAATTGAACTTCTTCTTACTTCTCTTGTGGAATAATCCATATAAGTATGTTGAATGCTCCAGCTTTGATCTTTTCTTAATTCATAGAAGGCATATCCTGTTTTAGTAAAACCTTTTTCGTCTTTATAGTAATAAAGCTCTGTATTGGATTTCACACCATAGCCCATGACCATTTCCTCATATTTTGTTACGGAATCGTTCGCATGATCATGCCCAAAGAACATCCCTTTCATATTGATTTCTTTGGCTGTTTTGAAAAAAGAAGAATCAATTAAAGTAGGGCATGCTTTTTCGTCATTCTTCCCTAAAAGAACCTTGCTTGGGTCTTTCTTAAGGGCTTCCTCTGCAAATTTGTATTCTTTTGGAGGAATATGGAAAAAACCTAATGAAGGAAGATAAGAAGAACCTTTCTTACTAGCATCCGCTATGCCTTTCATCCATTTGACTTGATTCTCATGGATACAATCATATTGATATTTCAGGACATCTTTCGGCGCTAAAGAATTTGAGTCAATCATGTAGACTTGCCAAAGTGTATTTTCACCATCTTGGATATCAATGTAATAGTTGGTATCACCGTAAACGTTATCGGAAAGGGTTTTGGCGATAAAGTTTTTGCTTGTTGAAACCATTTTGTTCATCCAATCAAGATTCCATTCGCCTTCTTTGTCGTGATTTCCATAAGTGACAGCAATCGGGGTGTCCCATGAAGAAAGGAGGGAAAAGAGTTCTTCAACGATGGATTTATTTGCTTCTAAGAAAACATCTCCGGTTATGGTAACTAAATCAACATGCCCCTTTTCCTTTTTCGCATCTAGGAAAAGAGCTTGCAAATAATCTTTAGCTTCCTTGATTTTCGTCACATAGGTCCAATGGATATCGGTAAGTTGTAATATGTTAAATGTATCATCCTTAAAAGAAAGGACGTTGCGGTATTCCTCATACGATCTTTCTAAAGCGTTCCCAGCCTGACAAGAAGTTAGGAAGAGGAAACTAAGAAAGAGGGATGTCTGTTTATGCTTCATATTTTCATTTATTTTAAGAGATAGAAAACTAGATGGCAATTGCACCCATCACTTTTTTAAACGGTTCTTTTTTATCAATCCTATCATAGAAGAAAATGCCAGAAAGGTGATCGATCTCATGCTGTAAAACAATGGCGTCGAAACCTCTTGCGTTGATGACTACGTCTTTATTTTGAATAGCATCGAAAGCCTTCACAGTGACTTTAAAATCACGATAGGCATACCCAGGATGTTCCCCATCAACGGATAAACAGCCTTCTCCGGATTCTAAAAAACATTTCTTCACGGAGTTAGCCACAATTTTTGGATTTATTAGTTTATATTGCACATATTCTTCATTTTCACCGACTGGGTAATAAATGACGAGCATGTTCTTATAGACCCCAATTTGAGGGGCGGCTAAGCCAACGCCTTCTCGGACGCCAGGATGTTTTTCTCTAAAAGAAGGATCTTGAGTTTCTTTTAAGTAATCAAACATTTTATCAATGATTTCACGATCCTCTTCAGAAAGAGGCATACTTACAGGTGTAGAAGGCTGGTGGATTCTAGGATTTGTGTCTTTAACAATTTTGAGATTCATATATGAGGAATTGTAGCATAGAAAATAGAAAATCGTTAAAATGTTGATTATGAATGAAGAGATAATTAAATCTGTTGAATCCTTAGCGAAAGCTCTTAAGGAGGATCCTAGAATTCTTCGCCTCAATCAATTGGAAGAAGAACTATCTTCTAATCCTGAAGTCATTGAGCTTAGCCAAAAGAAAGATAGGTTAGAACGTGAATATGAAACAATCCTTTCCTATGCAAAAGAGGATTCTCTTGAAGCAAAAGCCTACGAAAAAGCTCTTTATGAGGCTAAATTAGCTTTGGATAGCCATCCTCTTGTTCAAGAATATAATTCTCTTTACGTTCCAATTCGCGATTTGTATATGCAAATGGATGATATCCTTTTTGGCCCGTTCCGGTCTAAAACTCTTTCTCATGAGGCAAAATAAATGTTAAAAGTAGCAGGTGGAAAATATCGTTCTAGGCTCTTAGAAGTCCCTCCTCTCGTTACTGTTCCAACAAAAAGTATGGTAAGAGAAGCGTTAGCAAACGCTTTAAGAGAAAAGATTCCTGGTGCCGTTGTTCTTGATATGTTCGCAGGTTCTGGTGCTTTAGGGATTGAGATGCTTTCCCGTGGAGCAAAATACGCTCATTTTGTAGATTTATCTTTGGATGCTTGCAAAATCATCCAAAAGAATCTTTCATCTTTAAAAGAGAATAACGCTCACGTTTGGAATATGTCCTATGAGAAAGCTCTTTTGAATCTTCCTTCTCAAGTGGACATCGTTCTTATGGATCCTCCTTATAAGGATATAGATTTCTATCAAAAAGGAGTCTCCCTCCTTCTTGAAAAGAACATCTTAAAAGAGGATGGTGTCATTGTTTTAGAATATGAAATAGATGAAACCCCGTTTCGTGAAGTAAGAAATTACCGTTACGGGCGAAATAAAATTAAAATCCTTTGGAGGTAAGAAATGAAAATCGCTGTATACCCTGGTTCTTTTGACCCTATTACGAACGGTCACATCGGTGTTTTAAAAAGATCTTTGCAAGTGTTTGACAAAGTTGTTCTTCTTTTAGCGGTGAATCCGGCGAAGAAATCTTCTTTCTCCGTGGAGGAAAGACTCGAGATGATGAAGGAAGCTACAAAGGACATTCCTGGCGCTTTAATTGATTATGATCCAGGCCTTGTTGTGAAATATTGCGAAAAGGTTGGAGCCAAACACATCATTCGTGGTCTTCGCGCTGTAACGGATTTTGAATACGAGTTTCAATTAGCCGCGTCCAATGAATTCGCCAATCCAAACATTGACATGGTCTTCTTCATGGCAAGAAAAGAAGAAACGTTTATTTCTTCTTCTTCGGTAAATGAACTCGAAAAGAACGGTGTGGATATTTCCTCTTTGGTTCCTGCTGTTGTTTTAGAACATTACAAGAAAAGAAAATAAGCTATTAATAATAAGGAAAAGAAAAACCGTTAACGATGTGATATGTACCCAATAAGCTGGACAAGTTAGCCGGATTATATCATAAGCTCAACATGGATGCTTCCCTGAATTTTGAAGGGGGCATCCATTTTGTTTTGCTCTTGATCCTTTCGTTGTTGTAATAGTTGATATAATTTTCTATCGCTTCATGTAGATCCTCGAAGGTCTTGAACTCGGATTCATGGCCGTAGAACATCTCGTTTTTGAGGGTTCCGAAGAAGGATTCCATGATGCAGTTGTCGATGCAGTTCCCCTTTCTGGACATCGATTGGACGATTCCTCTCTCCCTCAGCCTTCTTTGATAATCCGGATGCTGGTATTGCCAGCCCATGTCGCTGTGGAGTACCAACCCTTCGAGATTCGGGTATTTCCTGAAGGCCCGATCCAGCGTTCTATTTGTTTGCTCTAAATTAGGCGATAAGGACAGATCCCAGGCGACGATGTCTCCCGCGCCCATGTCAAGAATAGGAGACAGATAGGCTTTGCCGAACGGGCAGTTGAACTGCGACACGTCGGTTGTCCATTTTCTGTTCGGCCCATCGCTTACGAAGTTCCTGTTGATGATGTTCTCCGCGATGCGCCCGACTTCGCCTTTATACGAATGGTATTTCTGCTTCCTTCTCTTTCCGGAGAGGGACATTTCGCTCATCAGCCTCTGGACCTTCTTGTGGTTTATGGCCATTCCCTCGTTCCTTAGGGAGGCGTGTATCCTTCGGACCCCGTATCTCCCTTTGTTTTTGTGGAAGATGCCTTTGATGTGCCTCTTTAGTTCTTTGTCTTTGTCGGCCTTGTTAAACCGTTGCAGCTCGAAATAGTACGTCGATCTGGGCAGGCCCGATATCGATAGGAGGACCGCTAGGCGGCATTTGCTTTCCTTTTGGACGGCTTTGACGGTCTCTGCTTTCTCGCCTTGGCTAGCTTGGCCGTCTTCACTAATTCCAAGGCTCTTAATTTTTTTAGGTACAGGTTCTCCGCCTCTAGGTATTCGTTTCTCTTTCTGAGGAGCTTAAGCTCCTCCCGCTCGGTTTGGGTCAGTTTGGGTTTCTTTTTGGGCATGATCGTGATCGGGGCCCCTCCTTTTGGGGGCCTTCCCTTCCTTAGACATTCTAAGCCATCCATGCCTTTTTCTCGATATCTCCTTACCCATTGGTAGAGCTGGCCCTTGCTAATGTGGGCGTTTTTGGCGACGCCGGTCATCGAATTCCCCGCCAGGACCTTCGCGACCAGCTCGAATCTTTGCTCGGCGGTCCAATCCCGGTTTGCCGAACCGTGTTTCAATCCGTCAACGCCAAGATCGTCAAACGCTTTCACCCAGGCTCTTACATGGTCTAAAAAAGTTCTTTTGCTTCTCCCGATAGGAGCAAGATCTCGCCTTCCTTCTTTATACTTGAGAACGCAACCAAGTTTGAATTTCCAATCGTATTTCATGAAAAATACCCTTTCCTAGTTTTGTCCAGGATTAGGGGTACATTTCACATCATCTCGTTGCGAATGGTGTTTTTGATTCTGCAACTTTTAATGGGGATGAATGGGGATGACGACAAAACAACTCGCCAAAACTGTAACCTCAATGGGGATGAGCCAAAGGGCATCCGAAAGGGCGCCCTTTTGTTACGCCTTGGAACTCCATCTCGTTAGCAAGAATCTCTTCCTGAACCTATCGAAATTGTGGTAGCCATATGCCGCATCTATCATCATCTGGGCAACATCGTTTGCGGCCTCCATCTTTGCGTTTGTAAGGATATAGCCAAACTCGTTCTTTGCTATTCCCCTGGCTATCTCGATCTGCCACTTTCTGTACGTTGCCGCCACCTTTGACAGTATCTCGTTATTGCAGTTTTCCAGCTTTTGGGCGACGAAAAGGACCTCGCGCACCGAGTTTGTGAACGTGTCCTGGATCTTCATTACCCTATATAGGTCTTGCAGACAATCGTAGGCGTTCCTCAGGTTGGAATCTAGTGACACGCAGTATTCCAAAAGCTCGTCATAGCGCCAGCTGGCACCGTCCGATTTCCTTGTATACCACTTGTCTGGCACATCCCTTCTCCTCATAAGGAACAGTTTCCATCTGGACTTCATGAAGTTGTATGCCAAAGTATCCTTCTCGTTTTTGGACATAGCTATGACCCTAAGCCTGTTCACTGCCTCGGTGAGCTGCTTCACGACGTGAAAGCGATCGGCGACGACGGATGCCTTTGGCAGATGTCTCCTTGCCAAACTCGCGTATTCATCGTGCATATCCGTGACAAGCACCTTCATCCTTGACCTCTCATCGGCTGGTATTTCCGAGAAATATTCGTCCAGGTACGCCTTTTGGCGCGATTTGACGACATCGATCGTCTCTGACCTCTCGAAGTCGACGAGATGGCAGCAGTACTTGGAATAGGGCGTGGCGAACTTGAACTCGTCAATCAGCAGAATCTTCGGCAGTTTATGCCTTTGCACTTCCGCGTATGCATCGTCAAATATCCTTATCGCCTGGGTTTTGGATATCCCATGCCCCTCGGCGACCCTCTCGAACGTATCGCCGGAATTGAGCTCCCCAATGATGGTTGCGCGCTCTTGGTACGTAAGAGATTTCCCGACCATCGCCCCCTTAAGCGGGTTGGTGAACGTCTTTCGGCATGACTTGCACACGTATTTTATCCTATGGCAGATCAGCACCTCTGTCTTGAGGATGTCGGAGCGCAGCCTTATCTCGCTGGTGTAGCGGGCCTTGATGACGCAGCTTTTTGATTTGCACTTGGTGCAGGATATACGTCCTTCCTTGCTTCCCATGCCTCGTAGACAAATCCCTCATCGGACTGAATCGGGCCCAGTGGAAGAGAAAAGTCATATAGCTTGGAATGATTCCAACTCTCAAGGCGTCGGGAGTAGACGTAGGAGTGGTTATGAAGGACTATGAAGATCACATAACCATCAAAAGGCTTAAACCGCGTGAATGCTGGCGCCTCATGGGCTGGATTGATGAATCTATAGATAAGGTCATAAAATTTGGCCTTTCAGATACTCAAATGTATAAGCTCGCTAGAAATAGTGTTGTAGTTCAGTGCCTTGTTGATATTTTTCTAAGCATTCATGAAATCAATCAAAGAAGTCCAAATGTAAATACGCTTTATGAGGCGGATTTAAAAATGCAAGGCCGATAAGGCGCTGATGTTAACAAAAATTTATTAATTGGCGTTAAATTTGGTTTGACTTTCCGAAGTTAATTTTGTTATAACATTTGACATGAATCATCGAGGCCACACTGAATGAAACTTAAAGATCAATTGGTTCTGATTAGGGCGAAACTTAACTTGAGCCAAGAGGCTTTGGCACGAGAGCTAAAAGTGTCATTTGCGACTATTAATAGATGGGAACAGGAACGTGTAGTTCCCCAAAGGCGGTATTTAATAGCATTGGCTGAATTTTGTAAAAAGAAAAACGTTCAATTTCAAGGAGACACAAAGATGAAGCATAAAGTTAGCTCTCGCGGCCCGAAGTTGGTCTCATTATTTTCAGGGTGCGGCGGATTGGATGTTGGTTTTGAACAGGCTGGATTTCATCGTATTTGGGCAAATGACTTTGACAGTGATGCTCAAGCTACTTTTAGATTAAATTTAGGTGACATCGATGGCCGGGATATTCGCAATGTCCCTGCAAAAGACATCCCTGATGCAGACATCATTATTGCTGGATTCCCTTGTCAGCCTTTTTCTAACGCCGGCAATCGAAAAGGTGTAAAAGACTCAAGAGGCATGCTCTATTCTGAGTGTCTAAGGATTATTAAAGATAAAAAACCTAAAGTTTTTCTCTTTGAAAATGTAAAAGGGCTAATGTCTTCTAAATACATTGATGGAAGAAATCTTGTTGATGTTATTGCTGGAGACGTAGAAGAAATGGGATATGCAGCAACCTATAAGGTTGTGAATGCTGTCGACTATGGTGTGCCTCAGCGACGCGAACGATTGATAATGATTGGTGTAAGAAATGATCTTAACGTTTATTTTTCTTTTCCAAAATCAATACCTATTAGTGAGAAGCAAAAGCTAAAATATGTATTAGATATTCCGAAATTTGTTCCGAACCAGGTTAGTTGGCCCCTTTCTCCGCAAGCCATGTCAATGTTACCCTATATTCCTGAAGGAGGTTCGTGGAAAGATATTCCTTATGATAAGTTGCCTCCAAGATTAAAAAGAATACGGGACAATATGAAGAAATATCATGCACCAAAATTTTATAGACGGTTTGGCATGGACGAAATCAATGGCACAATTACTGCTTCTGCCCAACCCGAAAACTGCGGAATAATTCATCCAATTTTAAATAGACGCTTTACAATAAGAGAAGTTGCTCGTATTCAATCTTTCCCAGATGATTATGTGTTTTATGACTCTACTCTAAAGGAAATCACGGCTTCTTATAAGGTCATTGGAAACGCTGTCCCTTGCAAATTGGCTAAGGCTATTGCTGCTGCTATCATGGAGCAAGTTTTCAAAAAATAAATGAGGTATGTTATGGACAAATACATTTCCAAAGAATCTATCAGTTCTGCCATTGGGTATTTTAGGAACCAAAAGTTTAGTAAAGGCGAACAAGTCGGCTTATTTTTCTATTTTAAAGCAGCCGGAATGAACCCAGATAACTTCATCACATATAAAAAATGGGGTGGATTCACTGGGGCAGAAAAACGAAAAAATATGCGTGTTCTATATGACTTGTCCGGTGTTTTTGATGTGCATAAAGAGGGAGCTGACAAATATGCCGCTCTTTTCCCTTTTTCTCTCAAGAACGAAATCAAGCCAAACTTTTTTTATAATGGCGGTTCTAAGTTTATCACATTAGGATCTCGTATCTCTGATACACTTGATAATTCTCTTGTTAGCACTTTTATTGACAGAAGCGGTTCTGACGAGAATCTTCTTAAATTCAAAGACGATTATATTTCCTACATAAAAAAGGACTTGCTAAAAGGCGCTAGTATTTCCCTTAGCAGCTTAATCGCTTGGTATTTCCGCTTTTGGAAAATTGATGTTCCAGAGGGAGTGGATGACCAGTCTCTTCAAGATTGTTTGACTTTAGCCTTTTTGCAAGATTTTCATTTCACTCCGCAAGAATATAAAGAACTTCTGTATCTTGATAAAAAAGCAGTTTCCTTCTCTGAAAATTCAATTTCCGGGGAGGATTTGCGAAATATGCTCGCTATCACTGATCCTAGTTGCCAACCAGAAATAACAGTTCAATCTTCTTGCGACTATATGTCATCAGATGCAAAAATTTCGAGTACTGAGATTCAATCCATGATTAAAATTCTTGATGACAATTTGACCGAAGAAAAGGTTATCACCTTCCTACAAGAGGAAGAAAAACAAAATAAGGAAAAGGCAAAGATTGATTCACTGAATGATACTGAAAAAAACATTCTTGCGGCCTATCAAAATGAAAATTTTGAGAAACTTTCTGTAAAGGAAAAATATTTAGAATTCCAAGGAAAATTCGGCAAAGAGGCTATTTCAAAGCTGGCGGGGTCTGAACTTCTCTACACTTTATTTGGAATGAAGGAAAATAATAGCCTCGTTTATACGCTTGAACAATTAACAGATTATTTTGGTGGAATTACAGGATATCGATGGCAACTTTATTTGTATAAAAAAGATGGTCAGTGGATTTCCGCTTTCAATCAGTATGGAAAAATTATCACAGAGGAAGAAGCTATTCAGCTGGCAACAACATACAGGAATAATTTTGTTAAGTTGTTTGGCTTTATTGAAACTTGGATTTCGGAAAAATCATATTTGACAAAAGAGGGATATTCCAAACTTGAGGATGAGATCAAAGCTATTCTCGGCTATAACTTTTATCAGAGACAATGGGTTCGCAAATATTTACATATGCTTTACCCAGGGTTTTTCATTAATGTTTTTTCCGTAAAATGGATTTCAAAAATATTTAGGGTTGCGCACCTTATTCCTGAAAAAAACTATTATTTATCGTGCTGGAGTTTTTGCGAATTAGCAAGAAAACTCGATATTTTGAACGTCTATCTTTACCATGTTCTAGAGCGGCTTGACGATTCCGAAGTCGATGATGATGATGATGTGAAACCCGACCAGGTTTTGGTTCAGTCGTTAGCTACATCGGCAATTGAGAAAGATTTGGAGGCCGCAAGAAAAAGAACCGGAATTAATGTGATTCTTTATGGCGTGCCTGGGTGCGGAAAGAGCTACGCAATAAAACATGAATATTGCGATGATGACAATAAAATGGAACGCGTTGTTTTCCACCCTGACTACACCTATTCGGATTTTGTAGGCCAAATTCTGCCTGTTCTAAAAAATGATTCCAGCAATGCAAATGGCCAAATTGTTTATGAATTTGTCCCAGGCCCTTTCACTCTAATTTTGAAAAAGGCTTTTTGGGATCCAAGTTCTGATTATTACCTCGTAATTGAAGAAATCAATCGTGGTAATGCGCCCGCTATATTTGGAGATATTTTTCAATTGTTAGATCGCAGCAGCCTTTCATCAAGCCTAGGCGAAAGCGAATATGGAATCACCAATTCTGATATAGCTAATATTGTTTATGGCGATCCTAGCCATAAGGTAAAAATCCCTTCCAACCTTTCCATAATTTGCACCATGAACACATCCGACCAGAATGTCTTTACTTTGGACACCGCATTCCAAAGAAGATGGAATATGCGACTTGTCGAGAATAAATTCAAGGACAGCGATTTAGTGTTCGGTAAGGCCAAGATACTTGATACAAGCGTTTCCTGGAAAACTTTCTGCGAGCGAATTAATAATATAATTCTTTCCAAAAACGTTCGCTTGACATCCTCCGAGGATAAAAGACTGGGCACTCATTTTGTCACTGAGAATGATTTGAAATACATAGATCCATCTGTTTTGAGTGGGAAAGAACTCACCTTTGCCATGCTTAGCAATAGGAAATTCCCGGAGAAGGTCATTAAATATCTTTGGGATGACGCCTTCAAGTTTAATCGAGAAGAGATTTTCGATATTAATAAATTTAATAGTTTAGAGTCCGTGATTGATAAATTTGTCTCTTGCCATGGCGATGACAGATTTCTGGTTTTCGTGGAGACTATTCGTGCCGACCTTCTTTCTAGCGATGACTCCGTTAATGATGAGTAAAACAAAATGATTAATCGTACAAAGAGTCTTAGGGAAAGGTGCCATATCGATACCGATGAAGATGGCGACTCGTTCGTTGGAATCAAGGCTGATTCTAACGATGCCGTTGTTTATTTTCCGATTGGCTACCAGCTCCCAGAAACCGAGCACGAAATCAAGCTTGATATAAAACACCTTTTTGCAATCTTGGCAGCCTATACTCAACGAGAGGATCGCGTTCTCCACATGCGTAAATTCGAGGCTTCTCAAAGTGTCGATTTTCCAATAAATGCCTATCTTGTTGTCATCGAATATTACATCAACCACGGATCCTACTATATGGAGACCGAAACGACATATAAGGTGGACACCAGGGGAAGGACAGATTGGCCAAGGACCGTCAGAAACAACATCCCGCAAATTCAGGGAAACTCCGTGGTCTATCTGAAACGCACGATACGAACATCAAAGTTGAACGAGAACAATTTCATCACGGAAATCAACAAATATTGCGTTTATCAAAGTTTCGAGCGTCTCGGGTGGCTTTATTCTACTGATATGCCGCCAAAGCCATCGATTGATTTTGACAAGAATCGTTTTCTGACAATTCTTCGTATAAAACTAAATCACACCAATAATGACGAAGACAGGCACTTATTTAGGTCAATGATTGCCATGATTGAATTCATAGACGAAAAAACGTTGGACAAGCAGTTCTATTTCGGGACCGAGCATTTCGAGAAGGTTTGGGAACGCCTTATAGATGTGACTTTCGGAATAAAGGAAAAGGAAGAATATTTTCCGAGGACCTCTTGGAAGGAACGTTTTGGAACAAAAAAGAACACGCCATTTCATGTGCTCGAACCGGATAGTATCATGATTGTCGGGGAGAATTATTTTGTCTTGGATGCTAAGTACTATCGTTACGGCGACACCGGCATGGTGGGGCATTTGCCAGAATCCACTAGCATCAATAAGCAGATTACGTATGGCGAGTATGTTTACAACGTGAAGTTGAACCGCTTGTCTTGCGGCCAAAGGCTTTACAATGCATTTATAATGCCCTTTAACATGAAGTCAAACCCTTTCGGCATACATAATTGGTTCGGAAACGTTGCCGAAGCCATAGGCGATTGGCGCGGCGGAAGCAAGAAAGCCTTCGAAAGGATACAAGGCATTGTGATTGACGTGAGATACCTGATGTACCATTGCCAGGGAAACCACGATAAGGAGAAAAAATACTTAGCAGAGGAAATACGGAAATACGTAGATATGTATAATGACGATTCGAACTAAGCTTTCGATGCGCGACTCCAGTGCCTTGCTTGCCCGGCTCTGTTTGCATATTCCGTTGAGTAATATCTCTTCTTCGAGTTGCTTCGACTGACCTTGAAGCACTTCCCGCATTTCGGGCTGGCGCAAGGTATCATCAATTCAACCCCCGAATTGAAAAAGAAAATAGAGAAATACATTGCCGATAGCAATGAGTTAACATTCCATCGAGACTTCATCGGAATCGAGTCTAATATTTCTGCCCGCATAGGTTATCAAAAATTTAAATAAAAAGGGCTTCTCGCCTTGCAGGAAGCCCTTAAACGTAAATTAGTGATAATCTCGTAGAATCAGTCGTAAATGCTTTAGCAAATTCTGAAGACGGTCATAAATTGTTCACTGGTATTTGAGAATCTTTTTGGTAATTTCGTGCGTACTCATGCCAAAAGCGTGGAATCGAACAATCTGTAGGTCTTCACTCTTGAGCACGCTCAACTCTTGATTCAGTGTATCAAGTAGTTCCTTACATGCCAAATCCACAATGATGTCTTGGCTTCGGTCGGCATATTCTAATTCCTACTTTTCGCACTGAGCATCGAGTGAGAGAAGGATACCAGTGCGGGTGAATGGAGACCGGGAACGGTCTTTCATGCACCGCTTGCCATTAATGATGTATCTTTAGCGGCGTTCCTCTTTTTTGCTTTGATGGGTCGCTCCGGTGACTTGGTACGAAGAGTGATTTCGTCCAGGCCAGAGCAATGATCGGTTGGCGTCTTTTCGCTTATTTCCGACTATGGTAACGTTGACCCCAATCATGGCGTCCGTCCCGCGCTTTGCTTTGATCTCTCAAGAGTGGCCAACGACCGAGAATCATGCCGCCTTTCATCTAAGCCTTTAGGCTAGAAAGGCAGCTTTGGATATATGATTGAAAAGGAAAAAGTCTGTAAGAGGGCAGTTATATGTCATTACTTGTTTCAACTGCCTGTTTGAATATCTTCTAAATGCGTTGGGCAACGCGCCAAAGAGATACAGGTATGCCTTCGAGGTAAGGATAGAGGATATGCGTTTTGTTTCAAAAGATACGAAACAGAATCGGTAGCTGACGCAAGATACGAGTCAGGTTTGATCCCGGCCTTCTTAAATGTTTCACATCAAATGGTAGCAAACAAAACGATAATTATGCTCTGTTCTCTTTACTATGACATCATAGTTTCATATGTTAGAATCAAAAAGAGGGCTTTCATATGGAAAAACGATTTTTAACATCCATATTGGTTACGGCATTTTTGCTTAATGGATGCGTTACGGATAACGGAAATTACTCTTCTTTTCAAGATGTTACTGGCGTTACGATTTCAGGCATTAATGAATTTAAGATTAGTGAAAATGTAACTACTTCCTCTGCCTGGCAATATCAATATGATGACTATACGTTTTTAAATACGAAATATGTGAAAGTTAATTTCAACATTAAAAACGAGCTACTTGATAAACCCTTATCTGATGCTGGAGGGGCAATATGTTTACATTTCATGACCGACGTTCTTTTAGAAACGTATCCCGTTCAACATTATTCTTTCGATATGTATATCGGTCAAAAAGACCATTATTTATATTATGGTTCGACTATGGAAAACTCCGTTGAAGCCTATCGTTCTTTTAGCAAAATACCCGATAAATACCTAGCCATGATAAAGGATAGAACAAATAAAGATGGGGAATATCGTCTTAAAGTAACTGGTGATGTAACGATTTCACCAGATTTACCTAAAACGGCCCATTATCCTGAGAATCATCCATTCCGCTTCAAAGTAGGGCATGTTCTCGACGCTACACTTTATGTCTACTTAAATAACGAATTACTTAAACCCTTTAAGGAAGATTCAACTCTTGATGGCTATTCTTACTATGAATTTAAAATGCCCGCTTTAGATTCGACCTTAGTAATTACCTCGGACCGGTTTTATCTAAATAAAACATATTCTTTCGTAGAGGTATTTCCTTATCTACGTTCCGTCACGAAAGAATCTTTAAAAGGGGTGCGTATTGAAACTGGTTATTTTGGTGTTAATCCAGAAGGCAGCAAACCGACTATCAAATATAGTGAAGATAAGAGAGACATCGAATACAATCTCGACATCCTAAACAATCAACCCCTTCTTAAATATGATGAAAATCAACCGGTAGATGGTGGAAATTATCGGAAAGTAACCTACGTTCTTTTTAGCGAGGCTGAATACGAGATTGAAATTGAAAACAGCCATGTCGTTTATAGAGACTTTTCCTCTTATCAAATGTTTCGTTTTGCTTCTACCATAACGAAAATGCCTGATATTTTTTATCCTCAAAGCAATTAAGCTTGTTATCTAAAACCATCATCCTTAGAAAGAAACGAGTTCTATTTATCAAACAAATAACTGAGAATTATAATAGAGAAGACAAAAACACATGCTTTCTTTTATGGAAATATATTTGTACATCAAAGAAAGCCAAGATAATAAAAGGGGGATTTATGATTCAAAAACTCACGTTAAAGGACGCGCATTATCACATCATTGGCTATGTAGAAATCAAAGAAAATGGTGATAAAACCTTGAAAGATTCTCATTACCACATCAAAGGCTATTACACAGCAAGTAACGACGTCACAAAGGATGAGCATTATCATATCGTTGCTCATGGGGATGTTTTAACCTCTCTCTTATAATCTTGTTTTAAACAAAGCTATTCATTCCTTTGAGTGAGGAGAGAGTTACTTGGTGAATTATTCTATTAAAATTGAGATATGAACGAAGAACTTGAGCAATACATTGCTAAACACCAAAAGAACCGTGAAAAATCGGAATCTTTTGTAGACTATTTATATGAATTGATGGAAAAACATCAGATAGAAAACCCTTCTGATGTTTATAAGAAAGCCTTCCTTTCTCGCCAACTATATTCTTCGATCATTTCCACTAAATCCAGCCCATCATTAAACACCTGTATCAAACTCGCTTTAGCCATGCATTTAGACAATCATGAATGCAAATATCTTTTAAAAAAGGCTGGATATACTCTTTCTTCCTTTAGTAGATTCTCTTTAACCATCCGTTTTGCGATAGAAAAGCATATTTATGACATCTATGAGGTTAATAAACTTCTTATAGACGCAGGATACGAAGATTCTTTGCTCCTTTAAGAAATGTCAAATCCCATTTGACCATCTATCCTCTCTTTTTCTTTATCCTTTTCTTGCATTGGGAGGAAAAAGAAAATGCAAGAAATCATCGAACATTATAGAGCCTTCAATCTTGCTAAAAAGATTATGGAAAAAGCTCATAAAAACCAAACAAGGGTGAGTGGAGAACCTTATGAATTACATCCTATTAGATGTTTTAATAACTACGCGGCTTTGATTGGATATCTGGATGAACCCGAAACAAAATGCTATCGGTTAGAAGAAGATGGAATTCCTTTCTTTGGCGTAGTGGAGGTGGCTCTTCTTCATGATGTTATTGAAGATACGCCTTTTACTATCGAAGAGATTGAAAAACTCTTCCAAGAGGAGGGATTATCTAGTTATTTCCATAAACGTATCAAGGATGCCTTAGAAAGAATCACCCATGATAAAACGATGGATTACCCATCTTATATTGAAATATGCATGGGCAATCCTATCTCTGCTCTTTGTAAAATGTTGGATCTTCAAGATAACCTCTACGTTTTATCTTTGTCCAAACTTGATTCAAAAAATTATAAACGTGCCAAGAACTATCTAAAATATATCTATCAAATCAACAATGAATATCACTTCATTGAAAGAACCCAAAAATATCGCCAAGAGCATTACCAAAAAAAGAATAGAAACAAACGATCTTCTTCCATATAATTCTTATGCCATAAAGAGAAGACGAGGGACAGGCCCTATGACTCTTCAGCAACCTGCATTCGTAAGGTGCTAAATCCTGAACGATGGGAAATAAACAATTATCTCTCATCGTGAAGATGGGGGTTTTTCTTTCTCTTGTGGCTAGGAGAAAAGAAAAATGAAAATCTTATTACATCTTCCTCACGTCTCATTAGACGTACCAAATTATTTTTATAAAGGGTTAATCATCCCTAGGCCTCTTTTCCGGAAATGCAATCTAGAAATGAGTGATTTGGGGGTGGATTATCTTTTGAAAGATCTTCCCGGAACGAAGATAAAGCCTCCTTATTCCCGCTTATTTTGTGATGTAGAACGTTTTCGTGACGATAAGAAAGAAAGGATGGCTCAATATGGGGAGGGTCTTCTATATACAAAGACGTATGATGGCAATCTATTTCATAAGCACGATGACAACTATCGAAAGAAAGTCCTTACTTATTACGATGCATACCACCAAAAACTAGATGAAATTACCAAAGGCCTCCTTTCTTTTGACGATGAGCTCTTAATACTAGATTGCCATTCTTACTCTGATAAGATGGCCTCATATTTCTTTAAACCTCCTTTTCCCGATATCTGTATCGGAATAGAAAAAGACTTCTTTGATCAAGAAATATTGGATCGTATCATTGAAGAAATCAAAAAGAGGGGGTACACCTATCAAATAAACTATCCCTATCAAGGAAGTCTTGTCCCAAACTGTATCTATAATAAGAAAGTTATTTATAAAAAAGTCGTATCCATCATGTTAGAAATCAACAAACGTATCTATCTTTAATGCCTATTGAACTGTTACAAATTCAAAATTATTTTAAGTTTGTAACAGGTCGTGATAAAATGGAATTGTCTCTTAAGAAGTAAAAATCTTGTTCTCATATTTCCAAAAGCGTTAAAAAAGAAAGGATGCCTTATGTATATTCTAAGAAAACAATATCTAGAAGAAATTAGAAAATATTATGATTCCAATTTGATTAAGGTTTTAACAGGCATTAGACGTGTGGGCAAGAGCGTTCTTTTAGAACAAATACGTGAAGAATTGAAAAAAGATCGCAATTTGGATGAGGAACATATTATTTGCATCAATTTCGAAGATATTTCTTTTTCTTCCATCGAAAATGCCTATCAACTAAATGATTATATTTCTGCTCGCATTAAAGATGAGAGGAAATACTATATTTTTCTCGATGAAATCCAACACGTAAAAGAATTTGAAAAAGTTCTTGCCTCCTTGAAGGCAACGAAAAACGTTTCTATTTTTGTTACTGGCAGCAATTCAAAGCTTCTTTCTGGAAGACTGGCTTCCCTTTTAGTCGGACGTTGCAAGGAGTTCAAAATTCAGCCATTCACATACAAAGAATTCTTGGACTTTTATCAAGAAAATCAGCTTCCTCTCCCTACAAAGCCTCTCAATAATTACATCCGCTATGGGGGAATGCCACAAAGATTGGATTATTTTTTAGAAAAAGACATCGTTGCTTATTTGTCTGATCTTTTTAATGGCATCGTGGAGAAAGATATTTGTTCAAGTAAATCGAGAATCGACAAAGAAACATTCTTGAACATTGCCAAATATATCATCTCCAACTCTGCAAAGGACTTTTCTCCTGATAACATCGTCGATTATTACAACATGAACAATTCCAATAAAATACAACGCGTCACGCTTTATCGCTATTTAGAAAAGATGGAACACGCTTGCCTTATTCAGCGAGTGAAACGTTATGATATCGCTTCAAAAAGAACTCTAAAATCGATAGAAAAGCAATTCGCCATGGACACAGGGCTTATTTTAGCGTGTAGTAATTCAAATCGAATTTTTCCTTCCAGAGCACTAGAAAACCTTGTTTATAACGAACTTATTTATAGAGGATATGAAGTAAAAATAGGAAAGACATATAAAGGTGAAATTGATTTCGTCGCGATGAAAGAAAACAAAAAATGTTTCATTCAAGTCGCTTATCTTCTTTCTGATGAGGAAACCATCAAAAGGGAATTCTCTCCTTATAATTCTGTACGCGATCCCTCTCCGAAATATGTCATGAGTTTGGATGAGTTTGATATGTCGCAAAACGGAATAACGCATATTAATATTGAAGATTGGCTGCTTGGAAAAGCAGATTTGTTCCTTTCTTAACTGTTACAAATTCAAAATTATTTTAAGTTTGTAACAGTTGGCCATCATTTTGAAGAATTATAATAAGCATATGAATCAATTAGAAAAGATTAAAAGCTGGATACATAAAGATACCCGTATTGTCTTCTTGGGAGGAGCAGGGGTTTCTACTGCAAGCGGAATCCCAGATTTCCGTTCTCCAACAGGGTTATATAAAATCCAAAACAAATATGGTCTTCCCTAAAGCAAAACCAAATAAAGCTCACCTCGCTTTAGCAAACTACGAAAAAAGTGGGGGGCATATCGAAATATTGACCCAAAATATTGATGGTCTTCATCAAGAAGCAGGTTCTAGACGCGTCTATGAACTCCATGGTTCCACCAAGCGTTATTTCTGCTTAGATTGTGGGAAAGAATACACTCTTGATCAAATCCCCCAAAAGAAAGAAATCCCCCATTGTTCGTGTGGAGGAATTCTTAAACCGGACGTGGTCCTTTATGAAGAGCCCTTGAATGAAACCATTCTTTATCAATCCGTGAACGCTTTACGTTATTCTGATTTATTAATCGTTGGAGGAACCTCTTTAAATGTATATCCTGCCGCCGGACTTATCTATGAATTTGGAGGGGAGCATAAGATCCTCATCAATAAAGAAAGAACCCCTTTAGATTCTTTCTTCGATGAAGTCATACATGAAGATATTGGAGGTGTTTTAGAATATCTTCTTTCTTGAAATTTGTTTGAATTCTCTAGCCTTTTTTAAAAGAAAACCCATAGTTTCCTATGGGCTTCTACCGAAAGAAATACTTAAGTTGCCTTATGGCAAACAAAGGTGAACTTAGGCGTAGATTGATATGTGTTTGTACCGAAATAGATATCGCAATAAGTTCCTTTATAACATTCCTTATTGGAGGAATCTAATCCCTTGGTGTAACCGCATTTTAAGAGATAGGCCGCATATTTGTTGGCGTAGATTTGACGATCAGAGCTTGTTCCGCAACTCTTATCCAAACTAATCTCTAAAGTCACGCCATCAATTGGACCATAACTAAATGGATAAGAAGAATCGGTGTAATCAAGAGCAAGATATGGTACGGAATCGGCTGCAGTTTTTGCATCCGTATCAGACATTCCGAGTTTTTCTTTGAAAACCTTTAACAATTGATAGTTATAGAAACTTGCATAGCCCGTTTCCCATGTTAACCAAGAGGAATTCACCTTCAATGGAGAGAAATCGATGAAATCCTTATCGGAGAAATAGAATTTATCATTCTCCACGCTGATAGATTGATAGTTAAAGGTAAGCTTACGATATCCGCCATTATTCGGAGACCAATATTCATAGGTAGAAACCTTACCATCTTCCCCTAAGGTGATGTAGGTATCGTAATCTTTTGCATCATCGTCATCTTTAGGGAACATCGTTAAGCCAACGCCATCGACAAAAGGTTTCACCGCATATTTGTTCTCAGAGACTTTGGTGAATAATTCAGGATGAGTGCTAAAAGACATGAAATCAGAGAGAGTTTTGCCTTTTTGAACATCACCAGAACGGACGGCTCTACCTTCAAAATGATCCGAAGGATCTTCCGTTTCGGCATTTTTATAAATTAGTTTATAACTGATGCTAAATGGTTGGACGCCATCTTCCGTCTTTAAATATCCGTAGCTTTCTTTTCCAGAGAATTCTGGGACATAGAAAGAATAATCCCCGGTGTGGTAATAATCGCCGATATCACGATTGGTGATGGTGTCGTTATTGGAATTATTGATTTCATGCGCTTGCCAAACGTTACTTTCATTTTGGAAATAAGAGAAAGCAGTGCTTAATTTTTGATAATTCTCTTCTTCGGAGTTAACAGCATACTTTTCTAAAGAAATAGCGGTAGGTGTTTCGAGATTGGTTACGAATTCGTAATGATGCCCATCGGTATAGGTATAGCCTAATCCGTGGAAAGATAAGGCGTTATTCTCATATGTAAGATCTAAGGAACGAACATTTCCGAAGGTAACATAGTTATAGTCGCAAAGGGATTCAATTATGCCATCGGCTCCTGGACCAAAATAATGGTAGGAACCATCATCTGTTTTTCTACAGGCTAAAGGATCGAAATACTCCTTTAAGAAACGATAGGATAAATCTTCCCAAAGGTAAGAAGTACGTTTGCTAGCAATTTCATTATTCCCATTAATATAGACTTCTTCAGCATAACCTGAAGCACTCTTACGGAGATATTGGCAATCATCAATAGCCCCACGGACGTTATCGTAACGGTTATGAATCTTTTTCTCGTTTTCGTTTGCTTCCAAAGAAACGCTTGCTTTCCGAGAGGAAACGCCTTCGCTAGAAATCTTATTCATTTCCGTTTGGGCTTTAATCTTATTATCAAGCGCCAACTTCGAAGCCTCTTCAGGCAAAGACTCTGTTGGTAAAGAGAAAGAAGAAATGAAATCCTCTAATTCTTGGTTCACCGTTTCGCCAACTTTCGTGAGGAATCCTTTTGCAAGAGGGACAATTCTTGTATTCTCATCATCGTTTGCATCTTCCCAAGTATAAAGTTGGATAATAACGGACTTATCTTCTCTCACGCCAAAACGAACTTCGGCAATTCTTCCGGTTATGGAAGCGTTTTTATACCCAAGCAAGGTCCCGCATGCAACGATGAAGGCTTGCTTATCGGAATAAATACCATGCTCCGCGTCATAAGAGACGAATTCTTCGGTTACACGGTTTTCTTGATTTGCTAAAGAGCCAAGGAGGTTCATGCGGTATAAGAAATCCCCTTCGTTAGCAGGCGTTCTATAAGAAGCCCCATCAAGACGGTGGGCATTTGTAACCTTAATCGAGGAACCTTCCTTATCATATTCGTAATAAATGTCATTAGGGAATTCCGTTTGGTTATAGCTCTTTAAAAGAAGATAACCCGTATTGGCATAATTTCTTGTGATGTATTTATGAGTGATCGTATCTTTTAAAGTAGAAGTCACATTTCCTTCCGTATCATACATTTCGTATTCAACGGTATAGTTTCCGGAATTGGCAGCAGCCATAAGCGTGCTATAGATGTAAGCTTTATCACCAGAATTTGTATCGATTGGAGGAACGTATTGAGAAGATTTGGAGCTTCCTTCTTGAGAATTGCTGCTAGAACTTTCGCTAGAAGAATCTTTTCTAGAATCGTTACTAGAAGAAGGGGCAATGGAAGAAACGTTTTCTTCCGAAGGAATTGTATCATTACTGCTTTCATTCGTGCTTACGCAAGAAAGTAACATTCCCACGCTTAAACACAACGGCATAAAATATCTTTTTTTCATTTTTTAACCTCAGGATGACTACATAAATTTATCATTTTTTTAATTTCTTGAAAGAAAAAAATAATTCATTAGAATAAAGAAGTTATCGCTTTTGGAGGATAATTATGCCTAAGTCTAAAAAATATTTATCATTGCTTATCTTGCCTTTTTTATTTTCTTGTGGGGAGAAGCCAAATGTTTCATCAAGCGAACCTGCTTCTTCAGAAACGCCGAGTGTTTCTAGCGAAATACCTACAAAGGATGTTTTTTCTTCGTTTATAGAGAAAGGAAAAACCAATATCGGGGTTTTTGAAGTTCGTGCCACGGGATATGATTTCCCCCTCTCTACTTATTCCTTCTATGGTCAAAAGGTTCAACTTCAACAATATAGTGACGATTTTAAGAACTATTATTTAGAAAGCTATGGAACGACTGTTCTTGATGGAGGAGTTTTAATCAATGGTGAGCAAGGTGCATTCACTTACCGTATTGAAAATAACCAAGTGAAGTTAGAAAGCCCTGTTGGATACGCAACTAATCTCATTGATTTAAAATCCTATGGCCCAGCATTATTAGCGGATGCCTCTCTTTATGAAGAAACGGATTCTCCTTTTGCCTATACTTCAAAAAAGAATAAAGACGGAAGCTTAGCTGCAGCCAAATATTGGGCGGCTGTTGCTGGTATTAATTCCTCTTTTGAACAATACATGGACGGTTTCTCTCTTATTTTGGATGAGAATCTTGAAAATATCGTCACCATCATGCATTTCCAAATAAATGATCAACAGATGACTTATCAAATTAGACTTACGCATTTAGGGGATACAAGCCTTCTTCCTCCAAGTGTGCTTACTTCTTATCTTTCTTCCCCAAAAGTAGTGCCAGCCCCTACAACCTGGACGGAAGAGAGCAAAGCCTATATCCACGCTAATAAGCCAGTGGAAAATCTTCTTCCTTTCCCAGAAGGAACGACTGCTCAATATTCTGAAAGCTATACAAGCGACGGCATTATTATCGTGAATTATGGCGTGAATCTTATAAGCAGCTATGGCAAGCAACTTCTAGCAAAAGGCTTCAAAAAGAGAATGAGCTTAAATACGGAATATCTTCTTGAACTTACCCCAGAAGAAGGAGATACCTCTTTCTTATATTCTGCCGCAAAAGTAACGATGAAGTACGCATCCAACGCGACCATGATCTTAATTGAATTAAGCACGGATTATCAAAACTTCAACCAAGCCAATGAAGAGCTTTCCCTTTGGAATAACGGAACATATAACAAAGAGTATGACTTAGGGTTAAACTACGCTTCTCTTCCTGAATCGAATAAAGTAACCCGCGTTCATTCTTACGATATGACGTTGGCTATTAAAGAAAAGCTCGCTTCGAGTGGCTACGCTAACGATATTCTCTATTATTGGCTCGCCGAAGTTGATATTTCTTCTAAAGAAGACGCAATCGCCTATGCCAATAGCCTTTTTGAAGCCCAAAAGAAGAACGGTTTCTTCCTTGACGAGAAGACGACCTTAGAGAAAGACGGCTATCTCTATGTGTATAAAGTAAATTCCAAACATAGCACTGAAGCAGTTCTTCGTGTCGTCTTAGATAGAGATGATATGGGCGAATATTCTGGAACCATTGTTCTTCAAGCGATTGTTGGTAATTATCAATTGCTCGATCAAATGCTAAAAGAAAACCCATACGAAAAATAAAAAATAAAAGGCCCTTCGGGGCTTTTTTAATCCAGTATGTTTCCGATCTGTTCCAATCTTTTTCGGAATATCCTCGGTCGAAGAAGAAAATAAGCGACAGTGGATACCAAAGAAGCAAGGATATCGGCGATAGGCTCGGCATAAAAGACAAGGAAAGCGTTCTTTGAAAGAATTGGAAGTAAGATCGTTGAAGGCAAAAGAAGAATGAACTTCCGGTTCAAAGAAAGCCAAATCGAATACTTCGCCTGTCCCATGCCGGTAAGCCCATCAACAAACACATATTGCAAAGCTAAAGGAATAACCCCATACATATAAATAGAAATGGTTTGATTCGATATCGTGATGGCTCTTTCGTTAGGCGTAGAGGAGGAAAGAGAGATAAAGAGTCTAGCAAAAGGCTTACCAAGGAAGAAAGATAAACCAACGCAAAGGGTGCAAAAAGCAAGAGCAAACCCTACAAGTTGCCATTCCGCTTTCTTAATCAAATCCATTTTTCTTGCCCCATAACAATAGGCAAGTAAAGGCTGAGTTCCGCTTGATATTCCTAATAAAGGACCGGTAACCAAAGAGAAGAAAGCCTGCGTGATGGTCGCAACCTCAATATAGAAATCCCCATCTCCTCCTCCAAAGTTTTTAAGGCAAGTGTTCAAACAAATAAAAACAACAGAATCCGTCGCCATGATAATAAAGGGAGAAAAACCTAGTTTAAAAATCTTTTTGACGATTTTCTTTTCGAGCTTTTGAAAAGAAAGACGGATGTCCGTCACCTTTAAAAGAAGGATAAGAACAAAAACAAAAGAGAGGAATTGAGAGATAAGGGTTGCTAACGCTGCTCCGGAAACGCCCATCTTAAAAACATAGATAAACAAAGGATCCAATCCAATATTTGCCAAACATCCAAGCAAAGTAACCAACATTGCTAAAGTAGATTTCCCTTGGGCAATGATAAACTGATTTAACCCCAAAGTAAGGATAGAAAAGAAAGTCCCAGCCAAATAAATCATAAAATAAGAATAAGCATAAGGAAAAGAAGCCTCTGACGCCCCAAATAGATAAAGAAGCGGCCTTCCTAATGGATAAAAAACAACGACAATAAGAAGACTCATAATCAAAAGAAGAATAAAAGAATTAGATAGAATCTTTTTCGCGTTTTCTTCATTCTTTTCACCTAAAGACATGGAGAAAATAGGCGCTCCTCCAAAACCAATCCAATAGGCAAAGGAAGTAATAAAGGTTGTAATAGGGGCAACAACCCCAATTCCAATCAAAGCAATCTCACCTTCTATAGGAATATTGCCAATAAAAATACGGTCAACAATGCTATAAAGAACGCTCACAAACTGGGCTAACATGCTTGGAAGAGCCAAAGATAAGATATTTTTGAAGGTGTGCCTATCACCTAAATCTAATTTCTGCATACTAAAAATTTAGAACAAAAGAGAACGAATATATCAATAAAACGCTTACAATTCAGGATTATCTTGGTGAGAGATCTCTTCGGCTTGTTTGGCTAAAATCTTGATTTCTTGCGATTGTTTCTTTGCTAATTCGATTTCTAAGGCAATGGAAACAAACAAACCGAATAGAATAACGAAATAGTAGGTGTAACCTCTCCATAAAAGAGAGATGGTTTGAGAGGTGGCCCATACAGTTTCACTCGTAAACAAATTTCCACCTAAGCCAATAACAGACAAAGAAGCTAAAACAACTGCAAAGGCATAATCAATACCTCCGGTTGTGCCAGGCGTAGGAACCCAAACCACAGCCGTAATGGCAAAAGAAGTCCCAAACATAACCAAGATATAGACAAAGAAAGGATTCACGTTACTTAATTCGGCACCAACCGCTAAAAGTAAGAAGAAAGGAATCGAATAATAAGCCAAATCGGCTAACATACGATAAAGCAAAGAGAGCAAGAAGGCTTTCTTATGGGTGAAGATTTCTTTAAAAGCGGTTTGTGTCTTATCGCAATAATTCTCAAAAGCCTCAATCTTGCTAGGAAGAAACTTACGGAACATCTTCCATTTGGAAATCTTCGTAAGCAAAGAGACCAAAAGGTTACGCACTCTTTTAGATAACCCCAAAAGCAGCATAATAACCAAAGTTAGAATGTTATTGAAATAACCAATGGCAACAATAATCGTGAAAACGGTTGGATTTAGCCAGCTAGTTAAGCCAGTGATGCCACCTTGTGAAAGGCCCTTAATATAAAAAGGGAAGAAAAAGAGAGCAATAATGGCATAAATATTGGAAGCAACGACATGAACCACAAAAGTGGCGAGGATCGAACCAGTTGCTTTCGACATATCGGCTCCGCATTCTTTCATCAGATAAACTTCCATTGGCTGTCCACCGAAAGCGAATGGGGTAACGTTGTTATAGAATTGCTCAATCGTGGCAATCTCGAATAATTTTCTTTTGCCAACTACTTTATCAATGCCGTTCGATTTACTAAAAGCAATCAAAGAAAGAGGCCATAAAAATAAGAAAATGATTAATAAGAGAAAAGCGACAAACAACCATACCCAGTGATGATTCTGACCAATGGAAAGGAAAACCTGCTTGATTTCCTCTAAATCGGTGAAATTAGTGATCAATAAAACAACGGCGACTGTCAATGCGAGAATCATGATTCCACCCATAATCGCGGAATTTCTCGTTTTCTTGTCTTTTTTCCTATTGATTTCTTGCAAGTTTTTCTTTATTTCCTGCAGTTCTTCTTTTTTCACTTCGTTTGGCATAGATGTCAGTTTCCCCTGAACACCATATTCTAGCATATTTATATGACTATTTTTCTATAAAAAAATACTTGAATATAAAAAATACAAAACAATATAATATGTACAAGGAGGTACGAAATGAAAATAACCTGGTTTAACTTAAAACTAGCGGAAGGACAAGCTAGTTTGAATGAAAACTCCATCACGCTGAATAAAATAGCTATGTCACCCTTTGAGGGAGCATATCGCGTCAAAGTGGGAATGGATGAAAAGAACAACATCATCATCCAACCTCTTAGCAAAGACTACATCTCACATATGGATTTGAATGAAAATGATTATCTAGGAATTCAAATCACAAAGTCTTATGCTAGAATTAATTCAAAGGAATTAATGAGTTTGCTCTCCTCGTGCTTAAAATTGAATCTTGGTAAGGAAGCCATTAAATATCCAACCAAATACAATGAAAATGAGGATCATCTTTTAATCTTAACGGGGAAAGGAGAATAAATATGGAACAGTGGATGTGGATTATTTGGCTTACGATCTTTGTTGTTTCTTTAATCATTGAAGCCATCGGAACAGATTTAGTGAGCATTTGGTTTGCTTTCGGCGCTCTTGTTTCCTTAATCATTAGCTTTACCGCTTGCCCATGGTGGGTGGAATTAATCGTCTTTATCACCGTCTCTGCGTCGACGTTATTAATTCTTCGTCCGCTTGCTCATAAATGGATGAGAAGGGGCATAACAAAGACCAATGTCGATGAAATCATTAATTCTAAAGGCATCATGACAGCAAAATATGACCTTTTGCATCATGGTGAAGTGAAAATCAATGGCGTGATTTGGACGGCCATTGGTCAAAATGAAAAAGATGTGTTAAATGTTGGGGATGTTGTAAGTGTCGTTGGCATCTCTGGCAACAAATTAATTGTTAAGAAATTTACCAAGGAAGGAGAAAATTAACTATGCCTGGATTTGTCATTGCAATTATTGTTATCTGTATTGTTCTTTTTATCGCTTTAGTTGTCGTTCTATCTTCGATTCGTGTGATTCGTCAAACGGAAAAAGCCATCGTTGAAAGAATGGGCGCCTATCATGCGACATGGGGTGTTGGCATCCATTTCTTGCTTCCGTTTGTGGATAGAATTGCCCATAAAATCTCTATGAAAGAGCAAGTGAAGGATTTCGAGCCTCAGTCGGTTATCACCAAAGATAACGTCACGATGCAAATCGATACTGTTATCTTCTTCCAAGTTACCGACCCAAAGCTTTACGCCTATGGTGTTGATAACCCAATCGCTGCTATCGAATATCTTTCTGCCACAACTTTAAGAAACATCATCGGTGAACTTGATTTAGACGGAACTCTTACTTCCCGTGACATCATCAACGAGAAAATGAGAAAGATTCTTGATGAAGCAACCGACCCATGGGGTATTAAAGTCAACCGTGTTGAAGTGAAGAACATTCTCCCTCCAAGAGACATCCGTGAGGCCATGGAAAGACAAATGAGAGCGGAACGTGAAAAGAGAGAAAAGATCCTACTTGCCGAAGGTGAGAAACAATCCGCCATTCTTATTGCTCAAGGTAAGAAAGAATCCGAAATCTTAAATGCGGATGCCGAAAAGCAAGCAACCATCCTCCGTTCGGAAGGTGAAGCGGAAAAGACCCGTCAAATGAAAGCTGCTGAAGCGGATGCCATCAAGATGGTTCGTCAAGCCGAAGCAGATGGCTTAGAAATGCTTAAGAAAGCCGAATGCGACAATAATGTCTTAACTCTTAAATATCTTGAAGCCCTTGCGAAAGTTGCCGATGGAAAAGCCACAAAGATCGTTCTTCCAAGCAACTTAACGAACGTTGCCAGCTTAGCAACCACTATCAAAGAAGTGGTTACCGATCCAAAAGAATAAGCATTAAAATTATTCTCTAGAAGGCCTAATAAGCCTTCTTTTTTCTTCCTGGTGAATTTACCGTTCAAGTGCAACACTTCTAGGCAAAAATAAAGGCTCATATC